>ERZ779633.82-NODE-82-length-44151-cov-37.990044_pt1 | contig 44151 bp, 40 predicted proteins | sample MGYA00514195_ERZ779633 | MGnify/ENA primary metagenome ERZ779633 (study PRJEB29562, sample SAMEA4376707) | mouse gut metagenome | isolation source: Cecum | study: EMG produced TPA metagenomics assembly of the A DSS colitis mouse model was used to assess the...
AAAAAGGAATCTGAAAGTCTTATATTTACTGGCTTAAAGATTCCGAGAGTTTATTACTACAAAAAGGGAGGATTAAGAAAATGGAAATCAACCTGGTAAAGGCGGGGATTCGCAAACTCCGCGAAAATGCAAATGTTGCGTATATCGCCTCGGTAAACGAGGATGGCTTTCCCCAGATCAAAGGCATGCTTGTGGTGGAGCATGAGAGCATGAAGACCCATTACTTTTCTACGAACACCAGCTCAAAGCGGGTGGCACAGTTTTTGAAAAATCCCAAAGCGTCCGTATACTATGTGGACGACACCAAAGACCAGTATAAGGGTGCGCTGTTTACGGGAACTATGGAAGTATGCACTGACCATGAGACTAAGGCTTTTCTCTGGCATGACGGGGACGAGCTCTATTATCCGAAAGGCGTGGATGACGAGGATTATTGCGTCTACAGATTTACTGCCGAAACTGTCAATTATTATTATGGATTGAGCAATGTGACCCTGTCGGTGGACGAGCTTTGAGGCTTTCCATGATCAGCGCATTCTGACATTACGATACAGACGCGGCAAATACAGCATTTGCCGCGTCACTGACTGCTCAGCAGGACATAAACCTGCGGATAAAATGATGTGATCACAATCTGTATAGTTGTCGCGATATTCAGAAGCCAATGCCCCGCCATGATATAGGCGATGCCGCCTTTCCTGTGATATTGATAACATATCCATATCGTCAGAGGAAGAAAGGACAAAAACCGATAGAGTACAAAGCTGCCGTCAAATATGGTAGGAATAAAACTATGTTGAAAAGCATAGAAAAATGCCGGAACCAAAACAGCTGCCCATTTCGAATGGAAGCTGTTTACACCGCACCCCAGATAGACTCCCTCCTCCGCGATCGTTGTTGTGATCGGAAACAGCAACAGATTTAGCAGGGCAAGATATGGCGGGATGAGCGCGATCATCATAGGCGCCAGATAGGGAAATGTAAAAAGATTGGCCGCAGATGCTATGATTGACCACCAATGCGTAATATCCGTCAAGTCTTTCCCTGTCATGATGGCGCAAAGCAAAAATATTACCACAAACAGCACACTTCGCATTGGCAAAATAAACCATACGCTTCGATCAGCTTTCATTTTGGGCACCCTCCCTATGATCCATGCCATGAAAAAGCATGGAGATGGTGTCAAAAATGAACTGATCCCGTTCGGCTTTGGAATACAAATCATATCCCAATATTTCCTTCGTGGTATCTTTTGCCAGAAAAGCCGTCTGCATAGCAGAAACAAGGACAAATGCCAGCAATCTTTTTGCTTCTTCCCTATGACTGCCCCGCAGTGCAAAAACAAATCCCTTCTGCGTATAAACGGAATTGCTGTCCGCCACATAATTCTGCATATCGCTTAAAATGGAGATGCCGGCAATTACCTGATTCTCAAAAAGAAAATCAAAGGTCTGACTTGCCCAAGATGCCAAACGAGCTTCATCGGACAATCCGTCTTTTTGTGTGACATCTGCTATCTCCGGGGTAAATCCCAGCAGCATCTTATTTATGATTCTTTGGATACATTCCGCAATCAGATTTTCTTTACTTCCAAAAAAATAATTGATAGAACCTAATCCAATACCGGCCTTTTCCGCAATCAGACGCGATGTGATCTTCTTTATGTCACCATTGTACTCATTCAGTAATTGCGTGGTGATCTCAATGATTTCATCTTTGTTTTTTTCGTTCGTACCCATCATGACGCCTTTCTGAACATCGTTCACACCCATTGTAGTGAACATTGTTCAGAAAGTCAATATCTATTCCGAGGTCTCAACTCTGTTTTCTTTAGAAAGGTCATATACCTAATCACAAACACATGATTGAGAATAATCTGTTCCCGACCGTTCTCATTTTCAGCCCTGTCTTCGTATTGATTTCTTTTTCAGCCTTCTTTCAAAGCCGCCTGCTCACGGTACACGATCTTGCCCCCGCAGATGCTATAACTGACCACTCCCGGCAGACTCTCCCCCACAAAGGGTGAATTTGCCGCTTTTGACGCAAAATCCTTTACCGTCCATTCCCGTTTCGGATCAAATACCACCAGATCTGCAGGACCACCCTCAGCCAGATATCCCGCATCCAGATGATACAGTTTCGCAGGCGCAAGGCTCATTTTGCCAATCAGCTCCATCATAGACAGATACTTCTTGTCCACCAATTCCCGAATCCCCAGAGAAAGGGCCGTCTCCAAACCGATGATGCCGCTTGGCGCCTCGGTGATCGGTTTTGCCTTTTCCTCCGCGCTGTGAGGCGCATGATCGGTGGCGATCATATCAATGGTGCCGTCCCGCAGCCCTTCGATAATCGCCAGACGGTCTTCCTCCTCCCGCAGGGGCGGGTTCATCTTTGCCAACGTTCCGTGCTTGATCACCGCCTCCTCCGTGAGGGTAAAATGATGGGGCGCTGCCTCCGCAAAGATATGGCGACTCTTTTTCTTGGCCTGCCGCACCAATTCCACCGCCTCTTTCGTGCTGATATGCTGAATGGAAAGATCGGCTTCTTCCTCCAAAGCAATCTGCAGATCGCGCTCCACCATAGTGATCTCCGCCTCTCTGGGCGATCCGTCGATGCCGTAATGTGCAGAAGCCTTCCCCGCGTTGACACCGTTATTTGTGATAAGCGTCGGATTTTCCTCATGCAGACTGACTGGTTTCCCACACTTCGCCGCCCGCCGCAAAGCCTCCCGCAGCAGCGCCACGTCCATCAACGGGATTCCATCGTCTGTAAAACCTGCCGCCCCGTTTTGGGAAAGCATCTCCATATCCGTCAGTTCTTTTCCTGCAAGACCCTTTGTCACATTGGCACACGTATACACATGAATGCCCGTCTCACTACCTTTATTGCGTACATAAGTCAGCGTTTCCAGATTATCTACCGCAGGCTTCGTGTTCGCCATCAGCACCACCGAGGTAAAGCCGCCCTTTGCCGCCGCTGCCGCCCCCGTGTAAATATCCTCCTTGTAGGAAAATCCGGGATCGCGAAAATGGACGTGCACATCCACCAATCCCGGGACAACGTATTGACCTTTCAAGTCAATAATTTCTGCATTCGCGCTTTCCTCCACAGCCGTCCCCTGCGGCACGATCTTTATGATCTTTCCGCTATCAGTATCAATTAAAACATCATAGTTTCCTTCCCGCCCTAACGCGGGATCCAGCAAATACCCGTTCTTTAAATATATCATTCTAATCCCTCTTTTTTCTTTCCTCTTTCTGTATGCTTGCGAAACTCATCACAACACCATCTCCTACTCAAACACCACCGGCTTATCCACAAACTCCATTTTCACCACCACATAGGGATAGCTTTTGACCTGATTTTTCTTTTCCTCCGGGGAAGGTCCGATCAGATTGGTGTCTATGTAAATCGCATTGGCCGTCTCGTACAGTCCATTCACCGCGATGCTGTAGCCGCCGGTCTGCTGTACTCCGTAGCCCATGCAGATGTAAAGGAAGCCCTGATCCTCAAAAGTCAGTCGAAACGCATTCTCCTTCTTTTCCTCTATCTTTGCACGCAGTTCCTTCGGTATATTGTCCTCCGCTATCACCGTGTATTCCAAATCTTTGATCTTTTCCATGGAATCCTGCTTTTTCCCACAGGCATACACCAGAAAACACAACAGGCAGATCAGGCAGACGCTGAGCATTCTCCTCTGATATTCATCTCGTTTTCGCATAGAACCTCCACAACTTTCTCTTACTATCTAATTTATTATGCGGAGGCATTGTCTATTCCTGCGGCTTAGTGTATACTTTTAGATAATTGCGAAATGTATCGTTTCGTTGGAAACCAACACCTAATATACACGGAAAGGGGTTTTTGTTATGATCCGTCTCCTCTTAGTCGTCCTGTTCGTTGTCCTTTTTCTGATCTTTAGCATACCGCTTCTGATCGTTGAATATTTCTTGGGAAAATGGAATATGGAAGCCAAAAACAAAAGCTCGCTTGCCATCGTCAACTGGGCTTTTCGCTGTGTTCTCTTTCTCTCCGGCGTATCCGTCACAGTGATCGGCAAGGAAAACGTTCCTCAGGATGAAGCGGTACTCTATATTGGCAATCACCGCAGCTATTTCGACATTATCATGACCTATGTGCGGGTGCCAAGACCTACAGGATATATCGCAAAAATCGGCATGGTAAAAGTGCCGCTCCTTTCAAACTGGATGAAAAATCTGCACTGCCTTTTTCTGGACAGAAACGATATCAAGCAGGGCATGAAAACCATCCTTACGGCAGTAGAAAAAGTAAAATCCGGCATCTCTATCTGCATTTTCCCTGAGGGGAGCCGCAGCAAGGAACCTGACGCCTTTCTGCCGTTCCACGGCGGCAGTTTTAAGATTGCCGAAAAATCGGGCTGCCCCATCGTCCCCATCAGCATCAATAATGCCGACCAGATCTGGGAGGCTCATTTCCCCTGGATCAAAAAGGCCCACGTCGTCATCGAATACGGCACTCCCATCTACATAAAGGACCTCGACAAAGAACAGAAACGCCACATCGACGACACCGTCCTTTCTGTTATTAAGACCATGTATTTCAAAAATAAATCAGCCGTTTAGTTACTCCTCACTCACCACCAACTCATCGTCCATGATCGCCGCAAACAAAAGCAACAGCTCCGCATTCAGATCCACCTGGTTCATAACGCTCACAGCCTCGTCAACATTACGGTAATTTCGCTCTCCGACATCCTCCAGATAGGAGATAGACTGCAGATTTCTCCCCAGCATATAATGCAGATGATTTTCCAGCACAGTGGCGTACTCGTGATTCGTAATAATGTGATCCACCACTGCCAGTCTCATCATATCCTGCAGCAGGCGCGCATGAGAACCCTGATTTTCATCCGCCTTTACCAACAATTTGGAACTCTTTGAAGCATAGGATATGGTCTCAACCTTCCTCATCAAATTCTGGATCACATTGTTGCAAAGCTCCATGTCTACTGTCTGTTTGGTGGAAAGATAGGTCACACACCCCCAGAAGGCAAAATCATTTTCCAAATCAGGCTGTGGATTCTGATTCAGATAGGACTTCACCACATTGTGATATTGATATCCCCCTGTAGCGCGGTAAAGCTCTGCTGCCGCATGAAAATACTGCTCCTGGGAAATGTCTGCCAGATACTGCTCCGCATAGCGATAAGCACGATCCGCCGCTTTCAGACAGTTCGTCGCAAATTCCAAATCATAACTTTGATAAAGGTAGCTGAATCTCGCCATCGCTGCCGCAAAGTAGATCGTAGCATCCATAGTGATCCCGTCTATGTAAAGAATATAACCTGCCGTCTTATTGTCTACCGAACTAACAGAAGCATACACCGCTCCGCTTTTTGCGTCCTGCATCTTTAACAGCCAGTCGATTTCATACTTTACTTCATCCAAAATATCCGGAACACCGTTCCCGCTCTCGGGTATCCCCAACGCATCCCCAAAGGCATCCGGGTAAAGCTCATAAGCAAGTAACAGGGTATTGATCGTTCGACATCCCCGCGCTACATCACGACTTCCAATCTCATCCACGTGCCAACCGCCCGACACGTCAAGCTTGATCATCGCCTCATCTTTCATCTGGGCTTCTCTGGAATGGCAGGCGTTGTGGGCTGCGTCCCCTGCAATTTCTGCTGACAGAGTCAGCCCGCAGCGATTGCAGTAATACTGTTGAAACACTTTTTGGAACAGCTCCTTATAAGGTTCCTCCGCAATCGTAAAGGCGTAGGAACGACCAATCGACGGTGCCTGGATATAATATGTCCCGGGGGTGTTAAAGTCTGTAAAATCCGCGTGACTGATATACGTACCAAGCGTCTCGTCATAGCCCTTTTTCTCGATTTTTCCCGTATAGACCTCACGACCGCTGCCGGCATCAAGAATCACAAATTCCTCCGGAGGCTCCTCTCCGTTTATCATCGCCAATTTGCTGCTCCCGCTGGCATACCCCACCTGATCCACCAAAATGCTGGGCAGACTCTCCGGCACCTCATAGTCAAACTCCGGAGACAGCCCGAGACTGGTAAATTCATCTGTCTCCTCCGCCCCCGGCAAAGTCTGCGACTGGAGATCCGGCGGCCCGCTGCACCCAGTCAAAAAAAGTGTTATGGTCAGCAAAAAACTGATTGATTTTTTTCGTAAGATTTTTTCCCGCATAGATTTATTGTAGCACACTTTTCGTCCTTTCGATAGACGATTTTTCCATTGATAAACGTGTAAAGGGTTTCTGTAAATACTTCCATGGGATTTCCCGTAAACACCGCGATATCGGCATCCTTTCCCGGTGCCAGGCTGCCCAGACAATCATCCACGCCACAGATTTTTGCCGCATTGATTGTAATTGCGCGAAGTCCCTCCTCCAAATCCATGCCGGACTTCACTGCCAATCCCGCACAGATTGGCAGAAACTGGATCTTGGAAACAGGGTGATCCGTGGTGATGGCTGTCAATATTCCTTTTCCCGCCAAAAGCCCTGCCGTCTTAAATGCCATATTCTGCACTTCGATTTTGTTGCGGCTTGCCATATCCGGTCCTACAATGGCAGGAAAGCCCGCCTCCTTCAACTCATCCAGAATCAGGTGCCCTTCGCTGCAGTGATCTAACGTCATACGCAATCTAAATTCTTTTGCAATGCGGACTGCCGTTAAAATATCATCGGTACGATGTACATGCGCTTTAAGGGGGATTTCTCTCTTAAGGACAGGAAGCCAACATTCATAACGAAAATCCAATGGCTCATCTGCGTTATTCCTGCGCTTTTCCTGATAGTTTTTTGCCTTTGCCAGCTCCTCTCTGAGCATGGCGGCAGTGGCCATACGGGTAGAGGGCGACTTACCCTGACCGGAATAATTCACTTTGGGATTTTCGCCAAAAGCCACTTTCATGGCAGCAGGCGCCTTTACGATCATCTGATCGATACAGCGCCCGTGCGTCTTAATGAAGGCGAACTGACCGCCCACGACATTGGAACTGCCGGGACCAACCATGGCGGAGGTGATCCCTGCCGCCAGCGCATCGTTAAAAGCCGCATCCATGGGGTTGATGGCGTCAATGGCACGAAGCTGCGGCGTGATGGGATCTACAGTCTCATTACAATCGTCTCCCTCCATGCCCTTTTTCTCCTCCGTGATCCCCATATGACAATGTGCCTCCACAATACCGGGCATCACCCAGGCTCCCTGTACATCGAGAACTCCGCCCTCATCTTTGCTTTCTCCTGCCGCACCGGAACGGTTCGCTGCGTCCGCCTGCGGACAGTCACTCATAGCACCGACTGCGACGATCTTTCCCTCCTCGATCTGCACAAAACCATCCGGGAAATCCTCATCTGCCATTGTCTTGATATTTCCGTGTATAATAAGCATCTTTTTACCCTTTATTTCAATTTGGTCAGCGGATTCACCGGCTCCCCGTCCTTTGTCAGCTTAAAGTACACATTCGAGCCCTCCAGGCTATAATATTTCGTGGGCACTGCCACAGTCCCGATGGCATCGCCGACATTCACATAGCTTCCCTCTGACACGGTAATATTATCAAGCTGCCCGTAGGTCAACTCATAACCGTTTCCCAGCTCCATCACCACCGTATTTCCTGTCGCGCGATCATAACTGACGGAGGAGACACGTCCATTCGCTGCCGCGCCAATGCTCTCGCCCTGGGTCGCCGCAATTACGATAGCCGGATGATAGCGATACTGATCCAGCGTCGGAAAGTAAATCGTCTTGTCCATGCTGTAGTTGATGAGCACATCGCCGACAATGGGCCACACCAGGTTGTCCTCCTCGCTAAAAGTCAGTTCCGGCTGCACTGTGGTAGCGATTCCATCCGTCTGCACTTCCTCGCTCATGACGGTATCCACCGTCTCGTCAAACATACCTGCATCTTCCTGTTCCCCGCCATTTGCTTTGCCCGCTTCCGCATCTTTGACAGGGTTGTCCTTCTTCGCCTGTTCCTTTCGTTTCTGATCCTCAGTCTTTTGTGCCTCCTCTATCGCCTCGCTGATCGTCTTGACATCCTCCTGGCTCCTCTGAACATTTTCTCCATCAGTATTCTTTTTCTGACTGCCCGTCTCCGTACTCTCCGTGTTTTCTACGTGAAGGGAATTTGCCTCCTGAAAACTGGGATCATAGTCCAAATCATCGGTGCCAACATCGGCAAACAATGTATCGAGTTCCTCCCCCGATACCATGTTTTCCGCAAGTTCCGTGCTGCTTTGCTCAAGCGTCTCAAAATCCACCACATAATTCTCCTGCTCGGCACGGTTGCTTCTTCTCACATAAAGGCCGGTCATCGTCAGTGCCGCCAATACGAACATTGAAGATGCCAACATGATGATCCTCTCTTTTCCGATTTTGTTTCTATTTCTTCTCGCCATGAAACTCGCCTCCTGTTTTTCTCCCGATGTCAAATTTTCCCGACACCTTGCGGGTTCCCGATCCACCGGGTTTCATGGTGATAGTTTTACCCTTTTTTTCCGCTTTATTCAAAATTTGCTAACTCTGAATCAAAAAAGAAATGTGATAAGATTTCCTGAAAGGTCTTCCCTTCCTGCGCAAGATCTTCCGCCTCCTCCTGGCGCATGGCAAAATCTCTGCCATCCCCTGTCACATAACAAAACGCCTTCCCACCCTCCTCTGTCAATTGCAGGGAAGACGCCCTGACAGGTTCTCCCTGACAAGTTAGAATCAGCCCGGCTGTTTCCTCCACCGCCAGCCTGTATGCCGAAAGCTCTCCCTTGTCTCCATATCCGCCATAAAAGCGTCCCAGTTCCTCCGCTTCCAGAAAAATGCTATTCTCCTTCTGTTCCCGATAACGGGCGGCAAGTTCCGTCCGCAAAAGCACAGCCTGCGCTTTTAACGCCTCCGGCTCACCCTCCTCCGGTATGACCAGCATCAACAGGTAAGTCAAATACTCTTCCATGGGAAGCTCCCACACGCCCCAGGAAAGTGCTGCCTCTACCATCCAGGCTTCCTGCTGCCCCTTCCTTTCTTCCTCTTTCAGCTTTGCCGTCTCCTCACCCACCTGCCCCCAAAGGCAGGCGCAGACATAAGGCAGCAAAAAAACAAACAGAAGGAAGCTAAGTGCCTCCCTTCTGTTTGCATTTTTTGAGACGATTCCATTGTTTTTCATGCGACACCCCACATAGTCTATTTCTATGCGGTTGTCTCTGCATTTATGCGTTTTTTGAATAGGACGCCATGTCCACATGCTGGATCGTGGACACCGTTCCGTTTTCATACAGGAAGATACCTGTCTTGCGGATCATGGCATTGGTTTCGTTGGTCTTCTCGTTATTCAAAGAAAACTGTGTTCCCACCCGGGAAAGACCAATGGCGCCCACCCCCAGGTCGGAGAGATGATAAAGCTTATCCTTTCCATTCTCGTCCTTCGTCCAGATCAGCAGCTTTTCCCAAATGGGATCCGCCTCATCGATCCAGCCGTTGCCGTCGGCGTCATAACGGGAAAGATCCCGAAAGCCGTCACCACTCTTTGTACCAAACAGCTCGCTCCCATCGTTGATTTCCCCATCCCCGTTCAGATCAAGCGCCAGGAAACCGCTGCCCGCCTGCAGGCTGGAGATTTCCTCTTTGGTGCCGTCACAGTCAAGGTCAAAGAAAAATTTTTGATCGGAGACCTTGGCGATATTACTGTCCAGATTGATCACCAACGGGTCGTGGAACGTCTTAATGGAAGTGACGTAGTTCTCCTCATAATACTCCTGAAAACTGCGGCTCATGCCAAGTTCCAGGTTAAAGGAAAGTTCTCTGCCGTCAGCGGTTTTCACCGTGCCCTGCGTAGAAAAGGTCGTACATTCCTCCTCGCTGTAGAAACGTGCCATCTGATAACCGTTCACCGTGTACATGGTGCTGCCTGTATTTCCGGGCAAAAAACCCGCGTTGCTCCTTTGTCCGCGAAAACGGAACAAAAGCTCCAGCAAAAAGTCCACGCACTGCTGTTTGATACTGCGTATTGCCTCCCGCTCATCATTTCTCGTCGAGATTTGCCACGCGCCCGTGGTATTCTGCATATGTGCAGAAAGATCGGACCACTTCGCCTGATTGCCGTCCTCCCCTTCCGCAGTCTTTTCTCCAACACCGGACTGATCCCCAAAAAGCGAATCCAGTCCGCCCATGCCGCCCGCAAAGGTGCCCTGCACGCTCCGCGCACTCGCCTTCGTGACTGAGCGATAGGATCTGGTAGACTGCATTCCTATGGTACCAGAATCAATAATCAATGTTACCCCCTATCCGAAGCATGATTTTTCAATCCGCCTCTTTTTCTGTCGATCCCTCTCTACGCCTGCCTGTGCACCAAACAGCGCCTTCCCTGGCGCATGGCAATAGAAAAGACGGTATTTTTACGGAAATTCCTTTTCCCTAAAAATACCGTCCCTGGTCTCAACATTATGAAATTACAGCAAAAGAAAATCCCGGCCATGGATTTTCCTGCCTGTATATTATATATCGGATATTTTTTCCTTTTCTTAACCTATTTTTAACCCGCTTCCGTATATGCCGTGTACATACTGCTGATCTGGCTCTCATTAAGCATCTGTTTCCAGATATGAACCTCGTCATAACTGGCACGGAACAACTCGTCAAAGCAGCTGATTCCCAGATAGGCTTTCACATCGTCCTGCTCCAAGTGTAATTTGGAAATCTGTCCGGAGCCAATCAATTCACTGTTCAGATAAAGATATCCCATCACTTTGTCAGAATCGTCTTCTACCCGCTGCGAAGCATCCACACAGACCGTGATATAATTCCATACATTCAGGGAAATACATCTTTTGTCCTCCATGGATGGACGGATCTCACAGGAATTTCCGGTGACCGCGTCAATGGTATTAAAGATGGGCACTACCTGCGTTCCCTCCTCCGTGGTCTTTTTATTGAAAGATAAAAAACTCTGTTTTTCCCCCACGTCCAGCAGATGGGAACCAATCAGCAAAAACGGCGACCAGTCGCGCAGCTCGTCCGCCCGAAACCAAAACGCTATGGTGTAAGAATCAGAAAGCGCATCCATACCCAGAAGCTCCACACCATAGCTGCCATCCAGATAGATTGCTTCTCCCTCGATTCCCTCCGTAAACAATGGCAGCACATCCTGCGTCTGCTCAGGGTAAGTGCCATCATTAAAGCGTCCGATATCGCCCTCTCGCGTGACCACCGCCGCATCCCCGAGCTTTCCGTTAAAAGAATAACTGAAATCCGCCTTCGGCACGTTGCTCAACAGCACATCCTTTACGATTTCCTTAGATGAATCCACCTCCGGTTGTTCCTGCGTAAAGGCAAGTTCCGACAACGCCGCAGAAACCGCGGCGTCCTCCACCTCGATTTCCTGCTGCGCACTCTCGTCCGCTACGCTATTTTGATGTGTTATGCCCAGGATTGCCATGTATCCAAACGCTGCCGCGACAATAAGACCAAACACGGCAAATCCGATATGCCGCCAGGTGCTTCCGGGCTTTTTCTCTACCCCATCAAACATGATTCCCCAATACTTATTCCTATCCTTGTAGCCCCAATATCCTTTATCAAATTGACTTACTCAGTCAATCTACTCTGTTATAATTGATCAGGCAGCCCTTTAAGATGATCTGTCTCTCCTCGTCTGTCAGCTCTCCCAGCGTCATCGTAAAAGGAACTAACTTCCCTTCTTCCACCGACACCCGATATGCCTCGATGGTCTCCGCCTTCTCCTCTACCGCCTTGCGGATACCCGGGAAGAACAGATAGTCCAGATTTTTGAAAGGCAGATCGCCCGCCTCGATCAAAAACGGCAGCATCCCCCAGTTGATCAGGTTTGAGCGATACCGCTTGGTCGCATACTCGTTGGCGATATTCGCCCAGCCCCCCAGCACTTTCTGGCAGCTAGCTGCCTGTTCTCTGGCGGAACCGTCTCCCGGCTTCACCGCAAAGATTGTGGAACCGAAGCCTGTATTTTCATGCGAAGCCTCCGCAAAGCTCTGTTTTACCACGTTCATCACCGGCTTGACATCGGGATGCGCCTGACAAGGGTGTTCTCCCTGCATCCTGGCCTTCTCCGCCTTCTGAATATCTTTCGCCCTGCCCACATACTCGGGATCCTTTCTGGAAAGTGTAAACTCAGCCAGCCCTAACGGGTTAGAACGGTAGGAAGATGTTTCTCCCGAGGGAATGAGCTCGTCCGTGGTGGTAACGGGATCGTGGATCTCCGATACGACCCGCAGCACCAGATTCTCAGGCAGTGCGCCCATGGCAGGCCAGTCCTTGATATTCGGCCCAAACTGGATTTCCACGCTCTCATCCGTCACGCCCTTAGAATCAAAGACGCGGTTTTGATAAATATTCGCATCAAAATGATATTGATATTTTCCGATCTCTCCGTCAAATGCGGTTGCCGGCGTGAGCATACCTTTGTTTGCCGCCGTCGCCGCGATAGAACGCGCATCCATGAGCGCCACGGAAGAAATCTGACCGTTCTGCAGCTTGGAGCCTTCCCTGTTGGGGAAGTTTCTGGTGGAATGCCTGATGCTGAAAGCGTTATTTGCCGGCGTATCGCCTGCCCCAAAGCAGGGACCGCAGAAAGCCGTCTTTAACACTGCTCCCGTCTCTAAGATCGCCGCCGCACAGCCATTTTTGATCAGCTCCATATACACGGGCATAGATGCCGGATAGACGCTTAAGGTAAAACCGTCGGCACCGATGTAGGAACCGCGCAGGATGTCCGCTGCCGCGCAGATATTCTCAAAGCCGCCGCCCGCGCAGCCCGCAATAATGCCCTGATCTACCATAAACTTGCCGTTCACGACTTTCTCCTGTAAAGAATAAGGCACCGTGCCGTCCAGACTGACCTTTGCCCGCTCCTCCACGTCGTGGAGCACATCTTTCAAATTCGCGTTTACCTCATCGATGGTATAGGTGTTGCTCGGATGGAAAGGCATAGCGATCATGGGTCTGATTTTCGACAGATCCACTGTAATCATACCGTCGTAATAAGCGATCTCCCCCGGATTTAACTCCTGATATTCTTCTTCCCTGCCATGAATCTCATAAAATTCTTTGATCTGCTCATCCGTCCGCCAGATGGAGGACAGGCAGGTGGTCTCCGTGGTCATCACGTCGATCCCGATACGGAAGTCCGCGCTCAGGGAGGATACGCCCGGTCCCACGAACTCCATTACCTTATTTTTCACATAGCCGTTTGCAAACACCGCACCGATGATGGCAAGCGCCACATCCTGCGGGCCCACGCCTTTTACAGGCTCGCCTGTCAGATACACGCCTACCACACCGGGCATATTGATATCGTAGGTCTGTGACAAGAGCTGTTTGACTAACTCCGGTCCGCCCTCGCCCATGGCCATCGTGCCAAGCGCGCCGTATCTGGTATGGGAATCGGAACCGAGGATCATCCTGCCGCCGCCCGCAAGCATCTCCCTTGCGTACTGGTGGATAACTGCCTGATGAGGCGGCACATAGACGCCGCCGTATCTCTTGGCACAGGTAAGCCCAAACATATGGTCATCCTCGTTGATCGTACCGCCCACCGCGCACAGAGAATTGTGACAATTGGTGAGCACATAGGGAATCGGGAATTTCGTCAGCCCCGAAGCCCGCGCCGTCTGAATGATTCCCACAAAGGTGATATCATGGGAAGTCAGTTTATCGAATTTGATCTTTAGTTTCTCCATATTGCCGGAGGTATTGTGTTTCTCTAAAATACCGTAAGCAATGGTGCTTTTTGCCGCTTCGGCTTTCGACACTTCCTTTCCGGTCTTATTTTTGATCTGCGCCGGCGCCTCTGCACTGTCCGAAATGATCTCCGTTCCGTTTACCAGATACGCGCCGCCTTTTGTCAGTTCAATCATACAATCCTCCATGTCCGTGTCATTTTCATCTGTTTCCTTTTTCACTACCTAAATCATTATAAAGGATAAAAGGCACGGACGCAATAAAAACAAGCGGGCCTATTTCGCCAGATACCTCTCATAGTATCCGTAATCCTCCTTCTTGCAGTTCACCCGCATCCGCACGCCGTCTTCCACATACTCCGTCTCATAGACCACCGCATTCTCATTTAAGTAGGACACCGCCCTGCCGTCCGCATAGGGGATGAGCAGGCTGCACTCCACATAACCGCCCGCCAGTTTATCCTCGATCAGGGCAAGCAGCTCCTCCATCCCGATCCGTTTTTTGGCAGACAAATAAATCGCGTCGCCATCCGCTCTGTCGCGCTCCTTTGCCACCACGGGCAGATATGCGGTCCGATTTTCCTCTATTCCCGAATGCCTCGGCAGCGCATCCGCAGACACCAGATCTGCCTTATTAAAAACATAAAGCATGGGAATCCCTGCCGCATCCAGCTCTTTCAAGGTGCGGTTTGTGACCGCGATCTGCTCTTTGTAATGGGGATCGCTGTAATCCACCACCTGGATCAGAAGATCCGCCTCCTTTGCTTCCTCCAGCGTAGAGCGGAAAGCGTCTACCAGATGATGCGGCAGCTTATGGATAAAGCCCACCGTATCGGAGAGCAAAAACGCATGATGCCCCTCCGGCTCAATCCTGCGCACAGTGGTATCCAGCGTGGCAAAAAGCATATCCTTCTCAAAGACGTGCTTTTCCTTCTCTGTCCCTTCGCTTTCCTCCCCGCCATAGAGGTCGAGCATGGCGTTTAAAAGCGTAGATTTGCCCGCATTGGTATACCCCACCAGAGCAACGCGGGGAATGCCTGACCTTGCGCGCCGCTTCCTCTGGGTCTCGCGCTCGCCGCTCACCTCTTTTAACTCCCTGCGCAGCTCCGTCAGCCGTCTCTCCAGCACCCGCCTGTCCAGCTCAAGCTTTTTTTCACCCGCACCGCGGTTGCTCATGGCGCCGCTTGCGCCGCCCTGCCTCGAAAGCGCTGCGTGAAGCCCCACAAGACGGGGCAGCATATACTGTAATCTGGCCGTCTCCACCTGTAACTTGGCCTCGCGGGAACGCGCCCTGTCTGCAAAAATTTCCAGAATCAGCGCACTCCTGTCGAGGATCGGTTTCTCCAGCCGCTCCTGCAGATTGCGCAGCTGCATGGGGGAGAGGGAATTGTCAAAAATAATGACATCCGCGTCACATTCTGCAGCAAGGGCTTTCACCTCCTCCACCTTTCCCGTCCCAATATAAAACGCTTTGTGCACCGATTCCAGCGTCTGACAAACACTGCCAGCCACCTCCATATCACAAGCTTCTGCCAGCGCCCCCAATTCCTCTAATGAGGCCTGATAATCTTCCCCGTCATTTAAATTCGTCCCAACCAGCAGCACCCGTTCCATACATAATTCCTCCATGCGGAGAATACCTGCTTTTAGCATTCTCACTCCTCTAATTCTTTCAAAAACTCCCGAAATTCCTCTTTCGCCCGCTCGATCGTACCCGGATCGTAGGTATCCAGCGCCTGCTCATACTTATGAAGCGCCTGGGATATGAAATATCTTTTATCTCCCAGACTTTCCTCATACATCCGCTCCCCCATCAAAAGTAAATATTTATTTTCCTCCTTGTCGCGGGGATGGATCTTTAAGTAGGACAGTGTCTCAAACCGTTCCTGGATCTGCTCCGGCGTCATATCGACATTTTTGCCGCCGAAGATCTTTTTCTCCTTTTTGCCGCTGGACACCACCTTCACCTCTACCTCAAGGATGGAGTTGATATCGTAGGTGTAAGTCACATCCACAGGCTCCTCCCCTGCGGGCGCGGCGGGCACTTCGATATTCAGCTCTCCCAGCGAAAGATTGTTCTTGGCGAAACGGCTCTCCCCCTGTAGGACATTGACCCGAATCTTCGTCTGGTCGTCGCGCACGGTATAGAGCCGCTCCGTGCGGCTGGCGGGAATGATCGTATTTCTCTCAATGATGGGACAGAACACGCCGTTCTCATAGATACCGCGGTCCCACTCTCTGACCACCTCCGTTCCCAGCGTAAACGGACAGACATCCGTAAGGATCACCTCTTTGATTGCTTCGTTTCTCTCCTTCATCGCGCCCTGGATCGCCGCACCCAGCGCCACCGCCTCGTCGGGATTGATATTGGTATCGGGAAGCGCCCGAAACAGTTTGCTGACAAAACGGCGGATCACGGGACTCTTGGTCGCTCCGCCCACCAGCACGACCTTATCGATATCGGAAAGACGGATGTGCGCGTCAGAAAGACTGCGCCGCACGGGCTGCCTGATCTTTTCCAGAAGTTCCTCGCAGCCATGCTCATAGGCTGGCAGCCCCACAGGATAAGAGTATACCTCCTCCCCGATCTTGCATTCCATGGTAGAAGTCTTCCCCTCCGTAAAGCCGATCTTGCATTTATCCGCCTGTTTATGGATGTGGCGCAAGGTCTTTGCATCAAGCGTCAGTCTGTCAAACTGCGGAAATTTTTCAAAAACATGTCTTCCAGCACGGCCGTAAAATCTTCTCCGCCGAGGAAATTATCGCCCGCCACGGCCCGCACTTCCAGGATCTGATCGATCCGCTCCAATACCGACACATCAAAAGTACCGCCGCCCAGATCAAACACCAGGAACCGCATATGCCCCTGACTCTGATAGAGCCCGTAAGCGATCGCCGCTGCCGTGGGCTCGCTGATGATGCGTTCCACTTTAAGCCCCGCCAGCTCTCCTGCCCTTCTGGTAGCCCGCCGTCTTTCGTCATTGAAATAGGCAGGCACACTGATGACCGCCTCCGTTACAGGTTCTCCGAGAAAGGTCTCCGCGTCCTCCTTAAGCGCCCGCAGCACAAAAGAAGACAGTTCTTCCGCCGTAAAAGATTTATGCAGCAGGTTAAATTTTCTGCCGCTTCCCATATCCCGCTTAAAGACAGACGCCGTACTGCCCGGGTAAAGAAGCCCTCTCTCCACCGCCAGGTCTCCTACGTAGATCTGCTCGTCCTCATCCATGCTCACCACCGAGGGCGTCAGCCTTTTCCCCAGGCGATTCGGTATGATCTGCGGCCCTTCTTCCGTAAAGTACGCCGCCAGACTGTTTGTCGTTCCCAAGTCGATTCCGATGATCATTGTTTCCTCAAATCCCTTCGCTCTTTCTTATTTTTTCCAGCAAAAACTTTGCCTCCAACAGAACATTCCCGTATCTCGCAGTCGACTCCTCAAACAGCGCCGCCGCTTTCTCAAATTCCCCTTCGGTGTAATAATAACAGCCAAGCCAGAGGGCTGATTCAAAACATTTTTTATACTCACAGGCAGCGCAGGGCCTAAGCTGTTCCATCCTCTTAAAAATACCTCTCGCCTTTTCCTTTTCTCCAAGCGCCAGATAACACCATGCAAGCCATCCGCTCTGTACGGGCGCATATTGGGTATAAGTCAGATAATCCTCCTCTTTTATGCTGCATTCCGCAAGACGCCCCAACGCCTTCTTCGCCCAACGTGCCGCCTCCTCGCGCTGTCCCGCCATATAATAATTTTTTGCCGCACGCCATTCCGCCCTGAATTTTTTACGGCTGTCCCCGTAAAGCGCCGCTGCTTCCTGATATTTCTTTGCCGCTTTTTCATAGGCGATCACGTCTGCCAGCGAGCCTGCCCACTCCATATACAGTTCCGCCAGTTCCTGCCTGTCCGCAGCGCGCTTGAAATAGGACTGCTTTGCGTCGTCATAAACAGCCAGCCCTTCCTCGGTCTTTCCCATCAGAATCAAGGTATCGGCGACATCACTGTAATAATCCTCATCTTCTCCCAGCTCTTTTTTTCTCTCCTCCTGCACCTCAAGAGCCTTCTCCAGATGTTTCATACATGAATAGCAGGTGGTCAGCGTATCCCACAGGTTACTGTCCGCCGGGAAGACCGCCAGCCCCTCTCTGCAGCAGGCGATAGCTTCCTCATACTTCTTCAGCTTCTGTAGACACTTTGCCATACCACGGTAGCCCGTGACGGACACATCCTTTGCTCCCATCGTCTCCACCGCGCGTTTGTACGCCTCGTACCCTTTTTCATACTGTATGTCATTGGCGTAGGCAATAGCGATATTTTCCCAGAGAATATAAATCTCATCCTCCGGAACGGTTCCCACCGCGATCGCCTCCTCGTAATCCGCCACGGCAAGCGCAGTCTCCATGGCGTCCGAATACAGATTGCCGCGGTCCCAGAGACGGTAACCCCGGTTTTGAGTAATCTCCATCTGCTTATTGATATAGCGTATCCCTTGATCGAAATACTCCTGTTTATATTCCAGACGGTACAGCGCCACATAGCAGCGGTAAAGCCTTAAATTCGTATCGCGGTAATTCTCGTCCTTCTCGATCGCCTTTAAGAAATAGGAAACTGCCTCCTGCCATTTCTCCGTCCCCTGACAGCAGACGCCCATGCCAAAATAAAACTCCGCATGATGATAAGTCTCCTCCACTCGTTTGTATTCTTTCAGCGCTTCCTCGTAGTTACCCATATCCCGCAGGATATTACCGAGCATAAAACGATAATATGGATTCTCCGTATCCTGCTTTAACACTTCCTGCACCATAACGACAGCTTCCGTATATTTCTCATCATCCCAAAACAGCAGCGCCTTTTCAAAGAGAAGCTCGACCCGCTTCGGTCCATCCTTGGATGTGCCGTCTTCCTTTAACTCCCCGTTATCTCCTTCCGTCTCATAGAGAAGCGCATCCAGAAGCTCCATCACCTTTTCCCTGTCTTCGGCATTCTCCGCCAGCATCCGCCGAATCTGTGCCTCCAAAAAACGCAGCTTTTCGGAAAATTCCACCTCATTCTCTTTCGCCCTTTCAATCACACCAATGGCGTCCTGATACTGGCTGTAATCATAAAAAATCATGGCCGCATAGAAGTAAGGTCTGTCATAACCTGCAAAGAGATCGATCGCACGGTAGTAATCGTCCACCACCTGCTGCGCCTTTTCCAAATGATAAGCTGCCTCCTGCCTGACCAGATAGGCAGGATAATACCCCTCATCCTCGGCAAGGATCTCATCGCATTCCTCCACTGCTCTCTCGTATTCTTCAAAGGCAAGATACCTGCCCGCCAGATAATGTCTCCAGTCAAGGCGGTTCCTTTTGTTCGTCTCGGTTGCGATCGCCTTTCTTGACTCCCGCTCGCCTTCCTCCGGCTTTTCGGATTCAAAAAAGCAGACGCTCAAACTGTGATACGCCTCCGCCATTTGCGATGTCCTCTTGGGTTCCTCCGGAAGCGCTTCCACACAATGCAGATATTCTTGAAAAGCAGGGATTGCCTCCTGATACCGTTCCAGACGATACAGCGCCCAGGCTCTGAGATCGAGACTGCCCTCCTCCTTCTTTAAAAGCTGCGGATCCTTTTCCAGAAGCGCTAAAACCTCGTCAAACTTCTCCATGTTATACAGTCTGCGCCCAAGGAAAAGCGGAACCTCCTCTTGGGAGAGATCCTCAAACCCCTCCCCTTTCTCATACGCCGCCTGTACCAGAGGCACGAGCTCTTGATTGATCTCATTCATCTGCGTCAGCAGATCTTCATCCCAGGAGTTCACCCGCAGCAGTTCATTGATATATCTCTCCGCCCGGTACCACTGCTTCTGCCGTCTCAGATAACCGACCGCAAAATACTTTGCCATATAATAATCCGGTTCCTTCTCAAGCACTGACTGCCACAGGGCAAATCCTCTTTCCTGCTCTCCACACTCCCAGAATATCTTGCCCGTCCAAACCTGCACATAACCATCCTCGGGATACCTCGCAAGCAGACTCTCCGCCAACTCCTTTCCCGCTTCGCAGTTTTCCTGTCTGATATACAGGCGCAGTCTCTCCACATCTTCATAGGGATGGTAAATGCCGTGCCGCCTGATGTCAGAGAGCATACGGGAAACGTTCTCTGTCTCATTTTCTTCCAGCATATTCTTAATCTGAAAATATTCCCTGATATACTCGTCTGCTTCCTCGTCATTCTCCGGCCTGTAATCTTCCCGGGCCTCAAACAGACTGTAATCCAGAAAATCCTCTGTATTGACATGATACTCGATATGCCTGAGGAAATTTACATGAAACTCCTCCTTCAGGGAATCGAAATCCTCCAATACATGAAACGTCCGATCAAGCAGTACCCAGACGGTCTGCGGCAGAAGGGCATGACCTGAGAGAAAGCTAAGAAGCCTCCCCCTTGCCTCCAAAAACGTATCGAAACCAACGCAGACGGAATCCTCAAAAAGCGGCTTCCAGTTTTCTGCCTCCCCGCGCAAAAGGATATCCCGATAGACTTCCCGCACCCGTCTCATCCAGATGCCGACCTCATCCTGCGGTTCCTCCTCCGCCTGCTCCTCGTCCCGCTCTGCTGCTGACCGCAAAGCCTCCTCATAGGCTTCCCGCAGGCGCTTGAACCCTTCCGGATCGTCCTCCGGATTGGTATCCTTTAACAGTGCAAGATAACTGCTTCTGATCGGTTCCCCGTCCTTTGTCTCCGCGATCCCAAGTATTTGAAACGCCAGTTTTTTATCCATAAGCCTCCTGCTCAAAAACCTCCCTCGCTCAAAGCAAGGGAGGTCTTCTGTATCAATCGTTGTCAGTTCCTATTTTGCCGGTTTCTTCGTCGCCGTCGCAGGTGTAGTCTCTTTCGGGATCACCACCTTATCCAGTTTCCAGATGTCATCCACATACTCCTGAATGGTTCTGTCGGAAGTAAACTTGCCGGAGCAGGCCACATTTAGGATCGCGCTCCGCGCCCAGCCCTTTTCGTTACGGTAAGCCGCTTCCACCCTCTCCTGCGCCTCTGCGTAGGCTTTGAAATCCTTGAGGATAAAATAGGTATCCGCCTTGGACGTGCTCTGCGTATTTAAAAGCGAATTGTACAGAGAACGGAACATATCCGGATCGCCGGGTGCGTAAGTGCCGTTGATCAGCTGCATGAGCACCTTTCTCACGTCGGGATCGTTGTTGAAAATCTCTGTCGGATCGTAGCCGCCGTAATTTTCATAACGGATGACTTCGTCGGAGGATAAACCGAAGATAAAGGCATTCTCCTCGCCCACTTCCTCCACGATCTCCACGTTTGCGCCGTCCATGGTGCCAATGGTGAGCGCGCCGTTCAGCATGAACTTCATGTTACCCGTGCCGGAAGCCTCCTTGCTGGCCGTGGAGATCTGCTCGGACACATCCGCCGCCGCAAAGATGATCTCCGCGTTGGAGACACGGTAGTTCTCGATAAACACCACTTTGATCTTTCCGTTGATTGCAGGGTCATTGTTCACCACATCCGCCACGGAATTGATCAGCTTGATGGTCAGCTTTGCATTCTTATAGCCTGCTGCCGCCTTGGCCCCGAAAATAAAGGTCCTCGGATAGAAATCCATATCCGGATGCTCTTTTAATTCATTGTAGAGGTACATCACGTGCAGGATGTTCAGGAGCTGGCGCTTGTACTCATGCAGACGCTTTACCTGTACGTCGAAGATGGAGCGGGGATCGACCTCGATACCGTTGTGCTCCATGATGTACTCCGCCAGACGCACCTTATTCTGATATTTGATATTCATAAACTCCTGCTGTGCCTTCTCATCGTCAGCATAGATCTTTAACTTATTGATCTTGGGCAGATCCGTGATCCAGTCATTGCCCACATGATCCGTCACCCAGTCTGCAAGCAGAGGATTCGCATGCAGCAGAAAACGTCTCTGCGTGATGCCGTTGGTCTTATTGTTGAACTTCTCGGGCATCATCTCGTAGAAGTCTTTCAGTTCCTGATTCTTTAAGATCTCGGTATGTAATCTCGCCACACCGTTTACGGAATAGCCCGCCGCAATCGCCAGATGCGCCATCTTGACCTGACCGTCATAAATGATCGCCATCTTTCTGATTTTCTCCTGATCGCCGGGATACTTCTGTTCGATCCTCGCAATGAAGCGGCGGTTGATCTCCTCAACGATCTGGTACACACGGGGAAGGAGTCTCGAAAACAGCTCGATCGGCCATTTTTCCAGTGCCTCCGCCATGATCGTGTGATTCGTGTAAGCGCAGGTCTTGGTAGTCACTTCCCAGGCCTCGTCCCATGTCAGATAATGCTCATCCATCAGAATGCGCATCAGCTCCGCCACTGCCACGGTCGGGTGCGTATCATTTAACTGGAACGTCACTTTCTCGTGGAATTTCCTGATATCGTCATGCTTTTTCATGTATTTCGCCACCGCTGCCTGTACGGAAGCGGAGATAAAGAAATACTGCTGTTTTAAGCGCAGTTCCTTGCCTGCGTAATGATTATCGTTAGGATAGAGGACCTCCACGATATTTCTTGCCAGATTTTCCTGCTCCACCGCCTTCTGGTAGTCGCCCTTATCAAAGGAATCAAGCTGGAAGCAGTTCACAGGCTCAGCATCCCAGATGCGCAGCGTGTTGACGATGCCGTTGCCATAGCCCACGACAGGCAGATCATAGGGAATCGCCGTCACGGCCTGATAGCCCTCCTGCTTGAAATTGCTTCTGCCGTTCTCATCCACATATACATTGACATAGCCGCCGAAACGCACCTCTTTTGCATATTCAGGTCTGCGCAGCTCAAAAGGATTGCCGTCACGCAGCCAGTTGTCGGGTACTTCCACCTGATAGCCGTCGCGGATCTCCTGCTTAAACATGCCATAGCGATAGCGGATGCCGCAGCCGTAAGCCGCATAGCCCAGCGTTGCCAGGGAGTCAAGGAAGCAAGCCGCCAACCGTCCCAAGCCGCCGTTTCCAAGCGCTGCGTCGGGTTCCTGATCCTCCACCACATTAATGTCGATGCCGAGCTCCTCGAGCGCCTGTGCAAACGCATCATATGCCTGCAGATTGATCATGTTGTTGCCAAGCGCACGGCCCATCAAAAACTCCATGGAAAGGTAATAGACCATCTTCGGATCCTGTTTGTCATACTCCTTCTGGGTCTTTAACCACTGATCCACAATGGCATCCTTGACCGCATAGGATACTGCCTGAAAGATCTGCTGATCCGTCGCCTCCTCCAGCGTCTTTCTGTAAAGGGTTTTTACATTGTAAAGGACGCTCCTCTTGAATAATTCTGTATCAAAAGTTTTCGTAGGTGCTTTTTTAATCATCTCTCTCCTCCTTGTTAGCCCTGCTGTCAGACAAGTTTAATCATAATTCCTTTCTATTATAGCTTGAAATTTTATTTTTGACCATATAAAGATTAAAATTTACCATTTTCAGCTTATCGCATTCGTAGATTATACTTTTTGAATACCGATCGTCACGGTCTCCCCGTTGACATTCCACTCTTTGGAAACCGCCAGACCCTCTCCCGTACCGATGCTCTCTGCCAGCACTTTTCCTGCAATCACAGCCTCGTTTTTGGCAGCGATCTGCGCCACCTTCTCATTGCCGTTCAGGGATACTTTGATGTGATCCATCACCTCAAAGTCAGCGTCCTTTCGCATGGTTTGGATCTTGCTGATGATCTCGTAGACAAAACCTTCCTCGATCAGCTCATCCGTCAGATTCGTGTCGAGCACCACCGTTACATAGTTGTCGGCCTCCGCCACAAAACCGTCCTTCTGCGCCATATCGATGAGCAGATCTTCCTCCGCGAGGGAAACCTCCACGCCGTCCACGTCAAATGTAAGTGCCCCCTGCGCTTTTAGGGTCTCCATCGCCGCGCTGCCGTCCATCGCGGACAGATACGCCTTAATACCGCCGAGCTGCTTGCCGTATTTCGGACCGACGGTTTTAAGCTGCGGCTTGAAGCTGTAGGTCGTAAATGCCGACACATCGTCGGAGAATACAATCTGCTTTACGTTTAACTCGTCTCTGATGATGTCCTGATAGAAGTCGTCGAGAACAGTCTCCGCCTTCACATACATGGTGCCAATCGGCTGGCGGTTCTTGATGTTCGCCGTGTTGCGGGCCGCACGCCCCATAACCACGATTTTCAGCACTTCCTCCATGGAGTCCTCGAGCTTTTTGTCAATCATGCTCTCGTTGGATGTCGGAAAATCGCACAAATGAATACTTTCAAGCGCATTTTTATCAATGCTGCACACCAGATTGCGGTAAATCTCCTCCGTCATAAAGGGCACCATGGGCGCTGCCGCCTTACAGATGTCCACCAGCGCGGTGTAAAGCGTCATGTAAGCGTTGATCTTATCCTGCTCCATGCCCTTCGCCCAGAAACGCTCGCGGCTTCTTCTCACATACCAGTTGCTCATCTCATCCACGAAGTTGTCGAGCACTCTCGCCGCCTCGGGAATCCTGTAGTTGTCCAGATGCTCATCCACTTCCCTGACAGCCGTGTTCAGCTTGGAAAGCAGCCACTTATCCATGACGGGCAGCTTATCGTATTCCAGACTGTACTTCGTGGCATCAAAATTGTCGATATTCGCATACAGCACGAAAAAGGCATAGGTATTCCAGAGCGTACCGAGGAACTTACGCTGTCCCTCCTGCACCGCCTTGCCGTGGAAACGGTTGGGCAGCCAGGGGGCGGAATTGATATAGAAATACCAGCGGATCGCGTCCGCTCCGTAGGTTTCAAGCGCCTCGAAGGGGTCTACCGCATTGCCTTTGGACTTACTCATCTTCTGGCCGTTCTCGTCCTGCACATGCCCGAGCACAATCACGTTCTCAAACGGCGCACAGTTAAACAGTAAGGTAGACTCCGCCATCAGCGAATAGAACCAGCCGCGTGTCTGATCCACCGCCTCGGAGATGAACTGTGCGGGGAACTGGCTGTCAAACAGCTCCTTATTCTCAAACGGATAATGATGCTGCGCAAAAGGCATGGCGCCGGAATCAAACCAACAGTCGATCACCTCTGGCACGCGCTTCATGGTCTTTCCGCACTCCGGACAGGTGCAGGTGATCTCGTCGATATAAGGCCTGTGCAGCTCCACGGTCTTTGCCGCCGCGTTGCCGCTCATTTTTTCAAGCTCCTCGCGGGAACCGATGGCCTCCATGTGTCCGCACTTGCTGCACTCCCACACATTCAAGGGCGTGCCCCAGTAACGGTTACGGGAAATGCCCCAGTCCTGAATGTTTTCCAGCCAGTTGCCGAAACGCCCCTCGCCGATGGACTCAGGGATCCAGTTGACAGTCTTATTGTTGCGCACCAGATCGTCGCGCACCGCCGTCATCTTAATGAACCAGGACTCGCGCGCATAGTAGATCAGGGGCGTATCGCAGCGCCAGCAGAACGGATAGTCATGCTCGAATTTAGGTGCATCGAACAGCTTCCCTTCTTTATCCAAGTCTTTGATTACTTCCGGATCGGCTTTCTTTACGAACAGACCCGCGTAGGGCGTCTCCTCGGTCATATTGCCCTTACCGTCAACAAACTGTACGAAGGGCAGGTCGTATTTTCTCCCCACCTGCGCATCGTCCTCACCGAAGGCAGGCGCGATATGCACGATGCCCGTACCGTCCGTCATGGTAACGTAATTGTCGCAGGTCACGTAATGCGCTTTCTTCTTCTGTTTCGCTGCTTCCTCGCCCGCGCAGGCAAAGAGGGGCTCGTATTCCTTATACTCTAAGTCCGTACCGACATAAGTCTCCAGCACTTCGTAGGCGGGCTTTCCTTCCTCCGCAAGCTTCCCGAGCACTGTGTCAAGCAGCGCCTGCGCCATATAGTAGGTATAACCGTCCGCTGCCTTTACTTTTACATAGGTCTCGTTCGGATTCACACAGAGCGCCACGTTCGAGGGCAGCGTCCACGGCGTCGTCGTCCATGCCAGGAAATAGGCGTCCTCGCCCACCACCTTGAAGCGGGCGATCGCGGAACGCTCCTTCACCGCCTTGTAGCCCTGCGCCACCTCATGGGAAGAAAGCGGCGTGCCGCAGCGCGGGCAGTAGGGCACGATCTTAAAGCCCTTATACAAAAGCTTCTTATCCCAAATCTGCTTTAACGCCCACCACTCGGACTCGATGAAATCATCGTGATAGGTCACGTAAGGATCGTCCATATCCGCCCAGAAACCGACCGTACCGGAGAAATCCTCCCACATGCCCTTGTATTTCCAGACAGATTCCTTACACTTGCTGATAAACGGATCAAGGCCGTATTCCTCGATCTGCTCCTTGCCGTCTAAGCCCAGCAGTTTCTCCACTTCCAGCTCAACGGGAAGTCCGTGGGTATCCCAGCCCGCCTTACGGGGCACCATATAACCCTTCATCGTGCGGTAACGGGGAATCATGTCCTTGATGACACGTGTCAATACGTGTCCGATATGCGGTTTGCCGTTCGCCGTCGGCGGCCCGTCATAGAAGGTATAGGTAGGGCCTTCCTTGCGGGAGTCCATGCTCTTTTGGAAGATATCGTTTTCCTTCCAAAAAGTGCATACTTCTTTTTCTCTGTCCACAAAATTCAGGTTCGCATCAACTTTCTGATACATAGTTTCCTCCATGCCGGAGCTTTTTTTGCGGAGGCACGCGTCAAGAATCTCAAATTCTTGACTGCGATTCCGAGTTTGTGGCTCCGTCACAAACTCGCGATTGAAAAATCAGCACATCAGTGTGATTTTTCAATCTTTCCATCCTTTCTTTGTAAAAAACAAAACCCCCGTCCCGTAAAAGGACGAGGGTAAAGTTCTCGTGATACCACCTGTTACGACGTACCGACCGACTCGCACACACCAAACGGCGATTCCCTACTGCCGTCTCACATGACACGATCCGTCTATACGGTTCCCGATAACGGCGGAACGCCGTCAGAGCCTACTGCCCCGCCGTGCAGGGGTTCGGTCTGAAACTCAGAAGTGATTTTCTCCGATCTCCTACTCGTACCGGTCTTCCACCCTCACCGGCTCGCTGCGACTTTGAAAAATCGGATACTGTCTTCCTCAATGTCTTTTCCTATGATAACTGCTATCATTTTGGCATCGAAAGGCGGAAATGTCAAGGAAATTTGGCGTTAATTTTTCTTTTATTTGCTTTATTACCAAAAACATAGTATGATACGTGGTATATCTGATTACTTTCTAATATCTGCAAAGTTTTATACTCTATTACTTTACAGATGTCTGATTTTCGGCACCGGTTATTTCTTGTGCCTTATCCCAGTTACTCAGATAAAAAAATTTTTACTGTTAACCCCTTGACGATATATCAAAAAAGGAATATTTTATAAGAAAGGAATACTTATGTTTGACATTGAATTTTATCGGTCATCTGACGGAACCACACCTGTGGAAGAATTTTTGGATTCTTTGATCATTAAAATGCGAAATAAGGCATTGGACAGCTTACTCATTTTAGAGGAATATGGAAATACTTTAATTTTCTTCTGATATTTCACGAATTTTTTATTTCTTTTACATAAATAATAAGATTATTCTAACAAACGGTTTTATCAAAAAGACGCAGAAAACACCTCGCAGCCAGCTGAAATCAGCAAGAAAATATAAGGCTGACTACGAACAAAGAGCACAGGAAAGGAGCTGGCAAACATGAACGATCTACACAAATACTTGGAAAAACAGATGAAGGATCCTGAATTTCGTGCGGAACGTGAGGCGACCAGAACCGACTTCGAGGTAGCAAAAGCACTCATTGAGGCAAGAACTTCCATGAATATGACACAGAAAGAGCTCGCGGAACGTTCCGGCATCCGCCAATCAAATATCAGCCGCATTGAAAACGGAAGCTGCAGTCCTACCATTGCCACACTGCAGCTTTTAGCTAAAGGATTGGGAAAGCAGCTTTCCATCCACTTTATCCCTCTGAAAAACGAATCAACTCCGTAGCACCCCCAGCGCCGCCGCGCTCTCCCGCATGGCTTCCTCTCTCTTTGCCGCTTCCAGGCCCTGATGATGCAGGCCCATAATGCAGGCGCCAACCTCCGGTTCATAGCGTGCCGACACGACCTGTGCGCCCGGAAACCGTGCCGCGATCTGCATTTCTACTCTCCGCCTCAAAGCCTCGCCCTTAAAAACATTGCCTGTAAGCACGATTTCTTCCTCCGCCGCCTGCATCCCCTGCGTGGGAAAATAAGCGCCCCGCGCCTTTCCCTTCCCCAGCAGGACACCGTCTTCCCGCATCAAGACCGCCGCTGTCTTAGTGCCGCCCTGATCGATCCCCAAAATATAACGCCCTTTTTCTCGCATACCCTTCTCCAATCCTGTAATGTGTTCTGTCAATATCCGCATCAAACTGCACGACTCCCCTGCATTTTCCCGTCCTGTTTTCCTCATGTTACAGGGCCGCCGCCTTTTTGTCAATTGCCCTTCCTTGTCCCTGGCCCTATGGTATACTATACCAAATATCGTACCATACTAAAAATTGCGCGCACGGAGGTGACTTATGACGAAAAGAGGATTAAAGATCGCAACCATCGGCCTGTGCAACTGCTCAATCAATATGATCAGCGATATGGCGGAAAAATTTGACTGCCCTGCAGAAGATGTATTCTGTGACTTCGTCGGCATCAACCATCTGGTCTGGGCACAGCGGGTATTGGTGCGCGGAAAAGATGTGACAGCAGAGGCCATCGAAAAGCTCTGCGCGGACACGGCGGCGGACGTGATGGCAAACATTCCCGACATTCACTTTGATCCTGCTCTCTTAAGGGCATTGCAAATGGTGCCCGTAAGCTACCTAAAATACTACTATATGTATATGCAGCCGGAAATGTTGGCGGAATGCGCCCGTGCCGTCGAAAACGAGGGCTGCCGCGGGGAAGTGATCCGCGGTGTGGAAAAGGAGCTGTTTGCGCTTTATCAGGATGCGAAGCTTGCCGTCAAACCGCCCCAGCTGGCAAAGCGCGGGGGGCGCGCTACTCGGATGCCGCCTGCTCGCTGATCGACTCCATTTACAATAATAAAAAGGACATCCAAACCGTGAATGTCCTTAATAATGGCGCAAATACTGACCTTCCTGATCACGCCGTCATTGAATGCAACTGCGTGATCGATGCGGACGGAGCGCACCCTTTGCAGATCGGGCGCACCCCTCTTGCGATCCGCGGTCTTTTGCAGAATGTCAAGGCCTACGAGCAGCTCACCATTGAGGCTGCCATAAACGGCGATTACGATAAGGCGCTTTTGGCACTCACCATTCATCCGCTCGTAGATTCCCCACTGTCGCGAAACAGATTTTAGCCTTTTTATCTGTTATCCTTTACGATTTTCGCTGCTGCGGCAACCAGCTTTTTGATCTCGTCAAACCTGCCTTCTTTGATGAGATCAGCCTTCACCATCCAGCTTCCGCCGCAGCAGAAAATCCGACTGGATTTCAGATATTCCACCACGTTTTCCGCGTTGATGCCGCCTGTGGGCATAAATTTGACAGCCGGCATCGCTGCGCCGATGGCATTGATCATTTTCAGTCCGCCTGAATTTTCCGCCGGGAAAAACTTCACATGATCCAGCCCCATTTTGACGGCTGCCATCACTTCGCTCGGGCTCTGCGTGCCTGGGCAGACAGGGATATCTCTGTCCAGGCAATACTGCACAATCTCTGCGTCAAACCCGGGAGCTACCACAAATTTCGCGCCAGCGTTTACGGCTCTGTCCACCTGCTCTATCGTCAGTACTGTTCCCGCTCCCACCAGCATGTCCGGAAAACTTTCGCTCATGCGGCGGATCGATTCCTCTGCTGCATCTGTCCGAAATGTCACTTCTGCTGCCGGCAGTCCGCCCTCCATCAAAGCTCTGCCAAGAGGTTCTGCATCCTTTGCATCATTTAATACGACCACCGGGATAATGCCGACTTCTTCAAACTGTTTTAAAACCTTCTGCGTTTTTTCACTGTTCATTTTGCTCTGACCATACCTTTCTGTTAATCTACGTCCTGAAACTTACTCGCGTCCAGATTGCCCGGGTCCTGTCCGATATACGCGGAGATACCGCCGTCTACATAGATCACCTGACCGTTGACAAAGTCGGAGGCTCCGGAAGCAAGGAAGATGGCAAGCCCCTGCAGATCTTCGGTTTTTCCCCATCTCTGCGCAGGCGTCTTGGAACGGATAAAGCGGTCGAAGGGGTGCATGGAACCGTCCTCCTGTTTCGCCCGCAAAGGCGCCGTCTGAGGTGTCGCAATATAGCCGGGACCGATGCCGTTGCACTGTATGTTGTACTGACCGTACTCGGAACAGATATTTCTGGTGAGCATCTTAAGCCCGCCCTTTGCCGCCGCATAAGCAGAAACGGTCTCTCTGCCAAATTCGCTCATCATGGAGCAGATATTGATGATCTTACCGCTTCCCTTTTCCATCATACCCGGAAGCACCGCCTTAGAGCAAATGAAAGGTCCTGTCAGATCAATACCTATCACCGCATTCCAATCCTTCAAGTCCATCTCCACCATCGGGATTCTCTTAATGATCCCCGCATTATTTACCAGGATATCCACACTGCCCAGATCCTTCTCGATCTGCGCGACCATATCCGCTACCTGCTGCTCGTTTGTGACATCGCAGTAATACCCTTTTGCCTCGATCCCTTTTTCCTGATAATCATGAAGCGCCTTCTCCATATGCTCCTGATCACGGCAGTTAAAGGCGATTTTCGCCCCCGCCCCCGCTAAAGCTTCCGCAATGGCAAAACCGATTCCATAGGCGGCTCCCGTTACCAGCGCCGTCTTTCCTTCTAAAGAAAACATATTTTTTACATCCATGTCTTCCGCTCCTTCCTACATTACAGTAAATCCCTGTTATCAATGCCGTCCATATCGTCAAACGCCTGATTCTCTCCCACCATTCCCCAGATAAAGGAGTAATTGCGGCTGCCGCAGCCGGAATGGATGGACCAGCTCGGAGAGATCACCGCCTGCTCGTTTCTCATGATGATGTGCCTCGTCTCCTGCGGCTCTCCCATAAAGTGCATCACGAAAGCGTCCTCCGGTATATCGATGTAGAGATAAACTTCCATGCGTCTGTCATGCGTGTGACTGGGCATCGTATTCCATACACTGCCGGGCTCCAAATGCGTGAGTCCCATAACAAGCTGACAGCTCTCAACCTGCCCGGGAAGGATGTACTTGTTAATGGTTCTGTGGTTCGCATCCTCCAAGGTGCCAAGCTCCGCCTTGTTTTCCGGTTTGATCACCACTTCGCCCTCTCCCGCAACGCCGTCTCTCTTGATGAGAACGATAGGGCACGTCCTGTGTGCCGGCGCCGAATTGATATAGAACTTTGCGGGATTGGAAGCATCCACGCTCTCAAACGTGATATCTTTACTCCCCATACCGATGTACATACCGTCTCTGGAAACAACGGTATACTTCTTTCCGTCCACCGTGATCTGTCCGTCGCCGCCGACATTGATCACGCCCATCTCACGTCTCTCCAGAAAATACGCCGCGCGAAGCTCATCGCCCGCCTCCAGTTTCAACGCCTTCTTGACCGGTGTCGCCGCCCCCGTGATGATACGGTCAATATGACTGTATACCAGACGGATCTCATCCTCAAAGAAAACCTTCTCGATCAAAAATTCTTCTCTGAGTCTCTCAGTTGTGTAGTGTTTGACATCTCTCGGAGATGCCGCTGTACGAAGTTCCATTTGTATGCCCCTTTGTTATGATATATGTCATTCAACTCTGTATGCTTCTTCGTTTCTTATCTCTTTACACGTGCGCCCGCACCCGACATGACGCTCTCCACTTCCTTTAAGGAGGCCATCGTTGTATCGCCCGGTGTGGTCATGGCAAGCGCTCCGTGCGCCGCGCCATAGTTTACGGCCTTCTCTGCGTCCCCGGTCTCCATCAGACCGTAAATCAGCCCGGATGCGAAGGAATCCCCGCCGCCGACTCTGTCCATGATCTCCAGTTCCTTATAGTCGGATGCCTTATAGATATTGCCGTCTGCCCAGCAGATAGCCGACCAATCGTTCACAGTCGCGGTGCGAACGGTTCTGAGCGTGGTCGCCACTGCCTTAAAGTTCGGATAAGTCTGCGCCGCCTCATTGATCATCTTCTTGTAGCCTTCCAGATTGAGTTCTTTCAGGTTCTCATCGTTTCCTTCGATCTCAAAGCCGAGACAGGCGGTAAAATCTTCCTCGTTGCCGATCATGACATCCACATATTTGGCGATTTCTTTATTCACTTCCTGCGCTTTTGTCTGTCCGCCGATCGCGCTCCACATGGAAGGACGGTAATTTAAGTCATAGGAAACGACCGTTCCGTACTTCTTGGCGGTCTTGATCGCTGCCGTGACCGTCTCGCCCGCCTGCTCGGATAAAGCCGCGTAGATACCGCCGGTGTGCAGCCAGCGGACACCCAGCTCACCAAAAATATAATCAAAATCAAAATCTTCAGGAGTTGCCTTGGAGATCGCCGTGTTGGCGCGGTCGGAGCATCCAAGCGCCCCCCGGATGCCAAATCCTCTCTCCGTAAAATTGATCCCGTTTCTGCAGATTCTTCCGATTCCGTCCGTGGGCATCCATTTGATCAGAGAAGTGTCTACCCCGCCCTGCAAAATGAAATCTTCCATCAATTTACCCACCTCATTGTCTGCAAACGCAGTAATGGCGGCGGTTCTGAGCCCAAAGCATCTGCGAAGTCCGCGGATGACATTGTACTCTCCGCCTCCCTCCCATGCCTTAAAACTTCTGGCTGTCTTGATTCTTCCCTCTCCCGGATCCAGTCTGAGCATGATCTCCCCCAGACTGACTGCGTCAAATTTACATTCTTCTCTACTCCTAAGATTTAAGTCCATACCGTTTTCTCCTTTTCCATTTTCCCTGACAAGCGCCATGTAAGCTCTTACATTATAACGCAAAAATCAGCGATTGCCTATACTGTTTTGAAATTTTTTGCATCTTTTTCAAATATGTTACCGATTCAGCTCACTGACATATCCGGCCGCGTTGTGATTTCTGATAAGCGGGCGGACACGCCATAACTGCCGCCTGAATAAATCCCGTATCATCCGTTTTGCCGTCCCCGGCTGCGCCCAGATCTTTTACATTGATCGTAACGGATTCTTCCTCCGTCTGAAAAGAAAGATGCCCCTCGATGTCTCCGCTTTTCTTTTTGACGACGAGCGTGTACGCCGTATTCGGCTCCAAATCATACAGACTGGTAACGACCGTATCGGTTTCTTTCTGCTCCTCGTCATTTAAAAACAACCGATACGACTCTTTCGTCTCATAAGTTCCTCCATCGTCAAGCGTAACCGTCACGCTGCGCGCCGTTCTCATGACTAATTGTATCTCCATGCTTTCCTCCATGCCAGAGCATATTTTGCGAAGGCACGCGACGAGAATGTCAAATTCTCGTCTGCGATTCCGAGTTTGTGGCTCCGACGCAAACTCGCGATTGAAAAATCAGCACATCAGTGTGATTTTTCAATCTTCCCTCCTTTTTCTTCCAACGTTGTTGTTTTCAGGCTTGAAACCGCACATAGTTCGGTCTGACTGCGCCCTGCGCTCCTGGACCGAATCCACTTCTTCAAAGACAACACTCCCGTGCGCTTCGATTTTGCCCCAGTCGTCAAACCCATTTTTATGGATATGTTCGCCCAGATAACAGTGCTCCAATCTCACCTTCGCAAACTCCCGCCACGGCCTCGCGATATAACAGCTCTCCTTTTTTACATCGGCGGCCGCCGTAAATCTGCAATTTCTCACTACGAAACCCGTCTGCACGTCTTCCGGCGTGGAAGGTGCAAACACATAGCCTTCCTCCACGCTGACAAATTCGCAGCTATCAAAATACGCCGTCGCTCCGCCGAATACAAAATCAACGCCTCCGCTGATCTTACAGTTTTTCAGAGAAACCGTCCGCCTCGTTCTGGGCGTAAACTGCCCGGGTCCCAAAAAGCCGTCTTTTTGATATTCATGCGGCGGCAGCGGTGCCAAAAACAGGGTGTCCTGATGTCCTTCCAGCACACAGTCCTCCAAGACGATATCGTCCCCGTCCAGATAGAGGGCGACTGCCTGCCCCACTTCCCTGCCGCTTCCGGCCGTGTTGGCAAAGCGGCAGTTCCGAAACTTCACGCGATCCCCGTTCACGAGAACCGTTGCCGTGCGGAAAGTATGGTAGGGCCGCCCGTCTTCATGCTGCATACGGGCGCTTAAGCTGCCCTCATAGTTTTTCCCCTCGATAAGGATATCACTTTCCGAAATCACATAACTCATGATGAAACCTCTTACATTTATACTTGCTATTTTTATTCACAAAACTTATGATATATAGAAGAAGGTGCCCCTCGCGGCTTTCTTTTACAAAAACCCACCGGGGAAAGAAAGGCAGGTTTTGCCATATGAATATTTACGATATTGCCGAGGAAGCAGGCGTATCCATCGCAACGGTATCCAGAGTCATGAACGGCAGTCCGAAGGTCAGCGAAAAAACCAAAAAGAAGGTTATGGAAATCATCGAGCGCTCCGAATATACGCCCAATATCTTTGCACAGGGTCTCGGTCTCAATACCATGCACACCATCGGCGTGCTGGTTCCCCGTATTTCCGACGCCTATATGTCCGCCGTCGTTGCTTTTCTGGAAGAAGATCTGCACGATAAAGGGTACGGCTGTATTTTAGGATGCAGCGGCTACTCCCGCGCGGAAAAAGAGGCTCATGTGTCTATGATGCTCTCCAAGCACATCGACGCGCTGATTCTGGTCGGTTCCACCTACGCCGGAACGGGCACGAACGAAGAAGAAACCGACTACATCCGCAAAGCTGCCTCCAAGACTCCCGTTTTTCTCATCAACGGTTTGGCCAACGGCGAAAATGTTTACTGCACGGCCTCCAACGATTATCAGGCCGCCTACGACGTGACCATGAAACTGATCGAAAACGGCAGACGCAGGATCGCATTTCTCACGGATTCCCATTCCTACAGTGCCAACCAGAAGCGGATGGGCTATGAGACTGCGCTTAGCTACTCGAATCTTCCCGTTGACGAATCATTAAAGCTTTTTGTCAAAAACGATATCTATCAGGCTAGGGATTTACTTCTCTCCCAGCCGGATCATGCTTTTGACAGCGTATTCGCCACAGACGACGGTCTCGCCGTCGGCGCCATCAAATATGCGGGAGAAAAAGGCCTGCGCATTCCGCAGGACATTGAAATCGTCGGCTACAACAACTCCTCCCTCTGCATCTGCTCCAACCCCGAGCTGACTTCTGTCGATAACTGCATTCCCAAGGTCTGCAGCGATACCGTAGAACGACTGCTCAAAGTGCTTGACAAAACGGAATCTGTGCCCGCCCACAATATCGTGGGCTGCTCCATCGCGCGCAGGAATACCACTTCTTTCTAAAGAGGCGGAGCCGTTTACAAAACGACTCCGTCCTTAAAGATGGATATTTCTCTGTAACCCCTCTTTTCCGTCTGCGTCTTTTCTCCGCCTGTCACAGATAACACATAGTCAAGAGGCCTTAACCCGGCATCGTTTAGCGGCTCTCCCTCCGCCACTGTCCCGGCATTGAAATCGATCCATTCGGACTTCTTTTCCGCAAGCGCCGTATTCGTGGAAATCTTCACCGTCGGCGCCGGCGCCCCGAAAGGTGTGCCCCGCCCGGTTGTGAAAAGAATCATATGCGCACCCGCTGCCGTTAAGTTCGTCGCGCTGACCAGATCGTTGCCCGGACCGGAGAGAAGATTCAGCCCTCTTTTTACCACCGGCTCGGCGTAACGGAGTACGTCTACGATCTGCGCCTGTCCGCCCTTCTGTACACAGCCGCAGGACTTATCCTCCAGCGTCGTGATTCCTCCCGCCTTGTTGCCCGGGCTCGGATTCTCATAAACCACCTGTCCGTGTTCCACAAAATAAGCCTTAAAATCGTTTACCATGGCAACAGCCTTATCAAACACTTCCTTATTCTGGCAGCGGTTGAACAAAATACGCTCCGCGCCGAACATCTCCGGCACTTCGGTCAGCACGGTGGATCCGCCAATGGATACCAAATAATCGGAGAATCTTCCTACCGTCGGGTTTGCCGTGATACCGGAAAGACCGTCCGAACCACCGCACTTCATGCCGATCACAAGCTTACTTGCGGAAATTTCTTCTCTTTGAAAGGCTCCTGCATACTCAGCCAGCTCGGCAAGCAGCCTGCTGCCCTCCGCCAGCTCATCCTCCACATTCTGACAGACCAGAAATTTGACTCTGGCGGGGTCCCATGAGCCAAGTTCTTCCTGAAACTGCGACATCGTCAGATTCTCGCAGCCAAGACCGAGCACCAGCACGCCTGCTGCGTTCGGATGCCTGACCAGCGCGGCGAGCAGCTTCTTCGTCTGCTCGTGATCTTCCCCAAGCTGGCTGCAGCCGAAGGGATGGGGAAAGGAATACAGGCCCTCAACGCTGCCCGTCACCAGATGCTGATTCTGCTTCGCCAGCTCCCCGGCTACGGAATTGACGCAGCCCACCGTAGGAATGATCCAAAGCTCATTGCGGATCGCTGCCCTGCCGTCCTGCCGCAGATACCCCTGAAAAGTTCTCTCCGCAATCTCGGGAAGGCGGCTCTCTATATGTTCATAAAGGTAAGTATCGCTCTCGGAAAGGTTGGTCCTCACATTGTGCGTATGCACCCATTCTCCCGCCTTCACGTCCTTCGTGGCAACCGCGATCACATTGCCGTACTTGATAACCGGGTCTCCCTCCGAGATGTCCCGCAGGGCAATTTTGTGCCCCCGCATGATCGGCTCCCCGGAGATCACCTCGCCGCCCTCCACGGAAACCTTCTCGCCCCGGGCAATGTCTTCAAGCATTACCGCCACATTGTCATTCGGATGAATTTGTATATATTTCATGATTTCTCCATTTCTGCGCTAATTTTTCGCATGAACGAGTTTGTGGCAAGCAACGCGCAGACACAAATCTCGCGATTGAAAATTTTAATTTTCAATCTCCCGAAGCGCCTCATACATCCCTTTCTCACGGATCAGCGCCAGATCTTTCACCACTTCTTCCTCAAAGCCGGCAAGCTCCTTTAGATCCGCTCCCCAGAACTCCTCGTTTGCAATCACCGCCTTTGCCAGATCAGCGTCACTGTCGTCCTTATGCTCAAAGAAGAAATCTAAAACAAACGCGTCGTCCTTGATCTCGTAGGTCTCTTCGCCCCGCTTTGCTAACAGACAGCCATCGCCCCGCTCTGTTCCCGCATGGTAAAAACAAAGATATGCCGCGAAGGAGAACGTCATACATTTCGCAAGCTTCCCGCCGTTTCGCTTTGCGTACTCCAAAAGAGACGGCATACAGCGTGCCTTCCACTTGGAGGTAGAATTTAAGGAAATGGACAACAACTGGTGATCCACAAACGGATTCGCAAAGCGTTCCGTCACATCCGCCGCAAACTGCATCAGATTATCTTTCGGCAGATCCAGCGTGGGAATCACCTCGTCATAGATCGTCTTATTCATAAAGCCGTGGATGACTTCATCCTTCATACAATCCCTTACGATATTCTCCCCCGCAAGGTAAGCCGCCATGATAAAGGATGTGTGCGCGCCCGCCAAATTGAAGGACCTTATCCGGCGCCTCCTTCAAAAGATAGCCGTCGTATTTTTGTTCCTCCAATGTCTTATAACTTAGCAGTTCCATATCCCACACCCTCCTTATCGATTCTATCTCTAATCCATCTACTTGATTCCAAAATACCGTTCCGCGTTGTAATAGCTGAGACCTTCTACCAGTTTCTTAAGTGACGTCTGGTTTGCCGGATACTCACCTTCCTCCACCCATTTTCCGATCAGGTTACACAGGATCCTCCTGAAATAGTCGTGCCTGGTGTAAGACAAAAACGATCTGGAATCCGTCAGCATTCCCACAAAATTGCCCAGCAAACTTAAGTTAGCCAAAGATCTCATCTGTTCTTCCATACCGTCTCTGGTGTCGAGGAACCACCACGCCGCGCCCATTTGCATCTTTCCGGGGATTTCATCCGACTGGAAAGCGCCGATGCAGGTCGCGATCTGATTAAAATCACTCGCATCCAGAGAATAAATGATCGTCTTCGGAAGTTCATTTGTTTTGTCCAGTTCCGAAAAGAGCGCTGCCATCTCGTTGGCACAGTTACTCTTGGCAATCATGTCAAAGCCAGTGTCCGGCCCTTCGATACCAAACATTCTTTCGTTGACATTCCTCGTGCAGGAATAGTGAATTTCCATGACGATATTCTCTTTTTTATATTTCCTTGCCAGGGAAAGCAGAATAGCCGTCTGGTATTTGTCAATTTCCGTTTTGGAAAGCTGTTCGCCCCGCAATCCCTTTTGCAGGATCTGATCAAGCTCCTCCTCTTTCGCAAGTGCAAAGGGCACATAATCGATACCGTGGTCGGACGCCCTGCAGCCGTGTTTTTTGAAGAAATCGATCCTCTCATTTAAGGCATCCTGCACCTCTTTTACCGTCTCCAGCTTTTCTTCCCCGACAGAAACGGCCAGCGCCCTGATATAATCCGCGAAACCGTCCTTCTGGATATTGATCGCCTTATCCGGCCGGTAGGACGGGCAGACCATAAAGGAAATACTCTCGTCCGCCGCGATCTTTTCATGCCACTCCAGCGTATCGACCGGATCGTCCGTCGTGCCGATGTATTTTACGTTGGACTGTTCAATGATCCCTCTCACCGTAAGTTGATCGGAGGTCTGCAAAAGCTCGGTGGTCTTTTTCCAAATCGCCTCCGCGTTCTCCGCCGTCAGCGGCTCGTCTATGCCAAAATATTTTTTCAGCTCCAGATTGCACCAGTGGTACATCGGATTTCCGATCGCCATCTCCAGACTTTCCGCAAACTTCAAAAATTTCTCGTACGGGTCTTTATCCCCAGTGATATATTCCTCGGGCACGCCGTTTGACCGCATGACTCTCCATTTATAGTGATCGCCGAAATAGGTACCGTCCGCATTCTTTCCGCCCAGCCACACTTCCGCAATATTTTTGTACCTTCTGTTCTCATAGATCTCTTTCGGAGAAATGTGACAATGATAGTCTATCAAAGGCAGCTTCTCCGCATAGTCATGAAACAACTTTTTGGCCGTCTCGTTTTTCAACATAAAATCCTCATTCAAAAATCCTTCCATACTTACCTCCATACCTGAGCTTTCTTTGCCGATTAAAAAATCAGCACATCAGTGTGATTTTTTAATCTCACCTCCATCGCCTTCCATTCCTGTTTTCCCCGCCCGCATTATGTGTAAGCGTTTACAAAAAGTAAACAATATTTTTGCCGTTTTGTCAAGTCTAACGCCTACTTTTCATCAGTTTGATTTTTCAATCTTCGTATGTAAAAGAAGGTGGGCTTTGTGTGATAACGGCTTCTCAAAAAATTCCTCGTACAGCTTTACGATATCGGGATTTTCGTGGGAGAACCTGAGGGACGCCTGCCTGTCCAGATCTCGCAGGGTCTCGCTTCTTTCGTCGGCCAGCTCCATTCCGTCTTTAATGGGCTGTCCGCCGCCGCCCACACATCCCCCGGGGCAGGCCATGACCTCCACAAAATCGTAATGCACCTCTCCTCGTTCCAGAGCTTCGATGAGCTTTGCGGTATTTCCCAATCCGTTTACCACTGCCGTGCGAACCGTAACATCCTTGATCTGAAACTCCGCCTCTTTCCACAGCTTCTGTTCTCTGCGGCTGCGCACCTCGCGGAACGCATCCTCTCCCGGATTGCTGCCGGTCATCAGGTAATAGGCGGAACGGAGAGCTGCCTCCATCACGCCGCCTGTCGTTCCGAAAATGACGCCTGCTCCGGTACCTTCCTCCATCGGTCTGTCGCAGGGCTTCTCCGTGAGCGTGTGAGGGTCGATATGCGCCATCTTGATCATGCGGTAACGGGCCTTTACGAACCGCACCCAGCCGGGACAGCAGGAGGTAAACATAGGCATCCGCCTTGTATCTCCCTTCTTGAAGCGCTCCAAAAATTCGCTTCCCTCCTCCATGATGGTCAGATCTGTTGGATAGTTGGAATAGGTGACTTAGAAAATATCCATTATTCAAGGGTTTCCAGTGCCCCTATGAATTTGTAATGGATAGTAAGTCGTTGAATTTTCTGCCCGTCTATCTCTACGGGTTCAGAAACAAGAATTTTTTCTATAAGTTGATTGATTATCTTGAAATTGAGTTCCGTTATTCCTGCATAACCGCTTATCTGCTCCGCAAAATGCTCAATGGAAGATAACTGTTCTTTGTCCGCTATGGCACTTTTTTCAAGTTCCTTTATCTTGGCTGTCAGTTCTTCCTGCTCGCTGTCAAATCGTGCCGACAACATTTGGAAACGCTTTTCCGTTATCAGTTCCCTTGTCAAATCCTCGTACAGTTTGGCATACAGGTTTTCTATTTCCGACACTCGCTGTTTACATTGCCTTAGTTCCTTTTTCTGCTGTTCCTTGTCCGCTGACAGTTGGAGATTAAGACGCTCCGCAATATCCGTTACCATTGCTTTCCTGTCCGTCAGTGCCTGTCCTGCGTGTTTCTGAATGTCCGCAAGCACAACTTCGTGAACCGTCCTCGCCTCAATGGTGTGTGATGAACAACCCTCTTTCCCAAACTTACGGTACTTGGTACAGCAGTAGAAAGTCTTGTCTAATACGTTGTTACGCTTTCTTTTCTGCTCGACTTTGGCAAGCATGGCACTCCCACAATCAGCACATTTGATAATCCCTCGGAAAATGTTATCATATCCGCTTGAACTTTCCCCGATAACGGGCGGTCTGCTCTGCAAAATCTTCTGAACGTTGTTCCAACGGTTCTGTTCGATAATCGGCTCATGCGTGCCATAGATGATTTCACGCTCCGCATACGGGATATACTGTCTTTTCTTGGAACGCATGGTCTTAGTTGGTTTGTCCGCAACAGTAAGGTTTCCTGCATAGACGGGATTGTGCAGTATTTGGCTGACATAGGCGGTGTCCCAGTCATACATTTTTTCCTCGTCCATAAACCGCTCAAACAGTTCTTTCTTGTAGAAACTCGGTTTCATAACTTTCGCCTTACGCAAGCGGTTACAGATAGTGTGAAGCCCCACGCCCTCCTCGGCGATTGAGAAAATCAGTTCCACAACGGGGGCGGTCACTTCATCAATGACAAGGTGGTTATGGTCTTTCTCGTCTTTCTGATAACCGAATGGGGCGGTAGTAGCCATATACTTGCCCTGCATTCTCCTCGCATGGAGTGCGCTCTTGATTTTCCTTGACGTGTCCTTTGCGTACATTTCATTGATGATGTTGCGGAACGGTGTAATGTCCATTTGTGCGTTGTCTATGGAGTCCACGCCGTCATTGATAGCAATGTAACGTACATTATGGTTAGGGAAAAACACCTCGATATATGTACCCGTTTCAAGATAATTCCTCCCCAAACGTGACAGGTCTTTTGTGATGAGCGTTGACACTTCCCCGTCCTGTATGTCCTCGATAAGCTGTCGGAAAGCGGGGCGGTCGTAGTTTGTACCGCTGTAACCGTCATCAACATAGAACTGGCAGTTCAGAAAACCGTTGCGCTTTGCATAATCTTTCAGCATGGTTTTCTGTGTGCTGATGCTCATGCTCTCATTGTTCGTGCCGTCATCTTTGGAAAGCCTGCAATATAAAGCAGTGATTTTGTCGTTATTCAGTTTTGCCCTTTTCATTTTGTCCTCCTTGATGAAAAGGGACTTCCTCTCAACTCATATTATACTATATTCCCTTTTCCGTTTCCAGTGCTAATTTACGCTGTTTTCCGCTATTTCCTTAACCTTTTTTGTTATCTGTTCCTCGGCTATCCGCTTGAATACTGTTTCCATTTTTTCAGTGCCTACATAATGCCTTTCCACAATTATTTTTGTGGGTGGGTGCTGTCGGCTGGCTCTATGCTGTGTGTTGCTGTCTTTGCTCATAAATCTGCTCCTTTACATGAAAATAGAGCGCATAGACTGGTTTCTATGCGCTCTGACGCTGTGTTACCTATTTAGATGCGATTGTTGTAATGGTTATTAAAAAACTAAAATTTGTCGCTATTATATTTGCTTACCCTGTATATGTTCCACCCGTATTTTCTTGATTGAGAGTTCCCTCAACTTCAATCAACAGGCATTTGACCAATTCGTTACATATTGGACGATGTTTTGTTCCTTTAGGAATTATTATAAAATCTCCCTCACATAAATGTGTTAATCCGTCCTCAAACTCAATATCAAATTCTCCCTCAATACAGTAGAAAAGTTCATCAGAATTTTCGTGTATATGAAAATCTAAAGTTCTATGTTCTGCTTGCAATACATTTAACATATGATTATTTAATGTACCCACTCTCTTATAGAGGAACAGTTCATCAATCGCATTTACATTCTCTTTCAAATTTACTTTTTGTATCATATGTTTCTCCTATTCAAATCTCAATTTGTACCTCCAATAGAATACCACAATCACACGCATATTTCTATCACATTTTCATTAAATTTCTTCCTCCCTCCGCTTAGTCCTGCTTTGCTGTCTGTTATGCTGTCGGCTCTCGTTCTGAAGTTCCCTCTCAAAATTCTTTTTGTTGTAGCTGATTACCTCGGCGTATGCTAATTCTGTGGCGGTCTTGGTCTGCTCTTTGCCGATACTGTCATACTCCGATTGCAAAGACTGTATTTCCGCTTTCCACTGTTTCGGCGTTATCTTCTCGCCATTCTGTAAAAGGCTCTGCATACGCTCCTTTAATTCGGGGTACTTTGATAAGCTGTCCTTATGCTCCTTATCGTATTTCATTTTCGCAAACCCTTTTAGTGATTGGCTCTCCTTATAGGTGGCTTGGATTGGCGCATAGAGGGCATACATTTTTGACAGTTCCTTTAATCGGTTTAGTTTCTGCCCCTTTGAAAGATGTACCGTTTCCAACTGTTGGTATCTCTGTTCCTTATCCGCTGTGAATTTCGCAAGGCTCTCAAAGCTGTCTATCTTCCTTGTCGTGATGAATTTCTCCGCATTGTCGGCTGACTGCAAGGCGGTTCTGTCGGATATTCTTCTTAGGTGCTTTCCGCTGACAATCGGCAAGTCTAATCTGCCTTTGCGCTCCCTCACTTTTGCAATCATCTCCATGACTTCATTCTTCACGCTGACCGCTGTATTCTTAATCTTGGCATACTGTGCGCTGTGAAGTTCCTGCTTGGCAAGCATGAGCATTTCTTTCGCCTGTTCCAACAGCATATTGTTCTTAATGATTTCTCGATTGATATTTCCCCGCTCGGTCTGTATTCCCTTGCGCTCTAAAGCATTGGCAACCGCCCCGATATGGATTGTCGGCTCTTTATCAATGCCCTGTTCCTTAAAAGAGCGGTGTTCCCAATGTACCGCAATCCCCAACTGCTCATTGGTGGCATTGATTGTGTCGGCTAAATCCTTGCGCCACATTTTGGCATTCTCTCTGCTGTTCCAGTCGGTGCTGTCGGCGGTGTGGCATTTCCACTGTTTCCTGTTCCGCTTGTCAACTTTCTGCTGACCTGTCTTTTTATCAATCACTGGTATCTTTTCGCCGTTTTCGTCAAGGTCATAAATCTTCTTTTGTTTTGCTCCCCATTCCCCGTTTTCAGTGATAGGGCGCATAGTGAGTAAAACATGGATATGGAGATTGCGCTGTCCTTTATCGTTCTCGCTGTCATGGATTGCCCAGTCAGCGCACATACCTTTATCAACAAAATTCCTCTGAACGTAATCCCTCACAACTTCCTCTGCAAGTTCATAACTCCATTCGTTGGGGAGTGACGCTTTTAACATTCTCGCAAGCTGTGATTTCTGCCCTTTCTCTGACAGTTCAACAGCGTTCCATAAAGTGGCTCGGTCTGCATATTCTTTGGGCGCATTGGGTGGGAGAGTGATTTCGCTGTGGACTAAATCTTCATGGTATTTCGGGCGGTAGGTCTGCCCGTCAAACTCGCTGACAAGAATGCTCCTGCTGATATAGGACGCTTTCTCAACTGCCGACTGCCCCTTGCTCCGCTTGACTATGGAAAAACGTGTGCTTGCCTGTTTCGTGACATTACCCATACGCAACACCTACATTCTGCCGATAAGGTAGAGGGGCGCACTCATAGACTTTGTGGGCAGATAAAAGCCGCACTTTGGCTTTTGTCTGAACGCAAAGTTCACTAAAGGGTAGCAAGCGCAGCTTGCGAAGGGGAATTGTCGTTTCCCCTTTTGGCTGCCGCAAGGCAGACAACGCCCTCCGCAGGAGTCCATGCAAGTGAAACTTGCCCCTCGGAGAGCGCACATACCACCTCTGGTGGTATATCTGTGCGCACCCCGTAAACAGGGTGAATACGTTACCTCGGCTTTCCAGTGTCCTCGCCTTTGTCATTCCGTACCGCCCTCGCTTTC
>ERZ779633.83-NODE-83-length-43980-cov-12.095026_pt1 | contig 43980 bp, 51 predicted proteins | sample MGYA00514195_ERZ779633 | MGnify/ENA primary metagenome ERZ779633 (study PRJEB29562, sample SAMEA4376707) | mouse gut metagenome | isolation source: Cecum | study: EMG produced TPA metagenomics assembly of the A DSS colitis mouse model was used to assess the...
CCGCTCGGCCTCGCTCCGGTCCATCGGTCGCTATGCGCCTACGGGTCGCGCTTCGCCCTTGTCACGCTCCCGTTGGGCGCATGGCCGCTCCCGCTTCCCTCCGGCTCGGCCTGGTCTGCGCCGGGCACGCCCGCCTCCGCTCGGCCTCGCTCCGGTCCATCGGTCGCTATGCGCCTACGGGTCGCGCTTCGACGTAATATTTCATTTATGTTACAGATAGGGAAAAAGTATTGACGGAGGGAGCAGGAGGTGATAAGATGCGGGATGTAAGACGGAGGTGCTCCCTGAGGGCGCCGGAAGTCAAATTTGAAAAGGAGGAATTTCCTATGAAGAACCTGAAGAAGGTTTTGGCGCTGGGCCTGGCCCTGGTGATGATCCTCGGGATGTTCACCATCGCTTCCGCCGCCGAGACCAAGAAGAGTGCTGCTGACTTTACCGACTGGGATAAGGTCGAGCACAAGGACGCTGTTGCCCTGGCTGTTGACCTGGGCATCATTAACGGTCTGCCCGACGGCTCCTTTGGCCCCGACCAGACCATCGACCGCGCTTCCTGGGCGAAGCTGGTGTACTTCACCGCTACCGGTGATGACAACGCCGATGCTTACCTGGGCACCGCTACCGGCCTGAAGGACATTGCCGGCAACTGGGCGGAGAGCTACATCAACTACCTGTTTGCCAATAAGTATATCGCTGGCGACGGCCTGGGCAACTATATGCCCACCGGCACTGTCACCGTGGCTGCCGGTCTGAAGACCATGCTGACTGTCCTCGGTTATGACGCCGACGACCGCGGCTATCAGAACGACGCCGCTTGGGCCGGCAACATCATGACCGACGCTAAGCGTAACGGCCTGATGGACGAGATCGACCGCAGCCAGACCGCTATGGTCAACCTGACCCGCGACAACGCCGCTCAGATCGTGTACAACGCTCTGCAGGCTCAGACCGTTACCCCCGAGTACCGCCGCGATCAGGGCGTTTCCTACGTCGTGAGCTATGAGAAGAAGGGCGCTACCCTGGGCCGTGACGTGTTCAGCATTCTCCCTGTCACCGCTAAGGTTGCTTCCGTGAACGACAAGGGCGTGGCTACCTTTACCGAGATGGACCCCAGCAAGTACACTGCCAGCCAGCTCTCTGACGTGAAGGCTTCTTCCGCTCTGGTGGGCGAGACTGTCACCGTGTTCATTAAGGTCAAGGGTTCTACCAACGAGTTTGATAGCGTTGTGTCCACCTCCGTGGCTAAGGCTGCCAGCTCCGCTGCCAAGGTCTTCACCAAGGGCGTGGCTCTGGCTGACATCACCACCGAGAAGAAGGACGATTATGTTGGTGGCGCTGCCGAGACCATTACCTACTACCTGAACGGCGCTAGCAGCACTGCGGACGCTGTTAAGGATCATGCCGCTAAGGCCGGCAACAAGGTTGAGGTCTTCACTGCTGACGGCAAGGTCAACATGATCAAGGTTACCACCTACGCCGTGAAGAAGGTGGGCGCTGATCCCGAGACCCGTACCCGCAACGACGAGCTGCAGGTTCGCGTCAATGGCATCATTGCTTGGACTGCCGCTGACAAGGTGGAGGGCTATCAGGGCCTGGCCGAGGACGATATCGTTCTGGTCAACACCGACAACAATGGCAACGTGGTCTTTGAGAAGGCTGAGAAGGTCACTGGTAAGGTCACCAGCAAGCGTGGTGGCAAGCTGACCGTTGCTGGCACTCAGTATGAGGAGTCCGGTATCGCTGTGACTGGTGACAACGCTCCCGGTTTTGCTTCCTGGGACGTGAGCGGCAACAAGGACAACGAGTACGATTTCTATCTGGATATCAACGGCACCGTGTGCTACCTGGTCAAGGTCAGCGGTGAGGCTGATAAGGAGGTCGCTTATGTCCTCCAGACCGGCTTCAATCCCGCCGGCACCGGCATCAATGCCGCCAGCGCCAGCGTTGAGCTGGAGCTCCTGTTCACCGACGGCAGCACCGAGATCGTCAAGGTTGCGAAGATCGGCGACAAGGACGAGGACTTTGTGGAGTCTGATGCTACCGGCCTGAACGGCAAGCTGATCGACTTCTCCGTCAACAGCAAGGGTAACTATGAGGTTACTGCGAAGACGACCACCAACATTACCGATGCGGAGATCACTGCTGAGCCCAAGTTCGACACCACCAACACTGCCAACAACAAGACTGTGTTCCTGGTTGAGAAGACCAACGGCGATGACGACAGCGAGTTCTTCGTCTACACCGGCTACAAGAACGTGCCCAAGATGGACAGCGCCAGCGGCGTTGCTTTCGTGGATGACGGCGTGGTCACCTACGCTTTCCTCAAGACCGACAAGTTTGCCGGCGACGGCTCCGACGGCCTGATCTACATCAAGGACAAGGAAGCCTATGACCTGAACACCGACGGCAAGTATGTCTACGAGATCGTGGACGCTGAGGGTTCCGAGACCACCCTGGCCATTGACACCGACAAGGAGCTGGAGGTTGGCTTCTACCAGATCACCAGCGTGAGCGACAATGTGGCTACTGTTACCGCGACTACCGAGACCGCTGCAGAGACCCTGAAGATCGGCAACGGCGTTGTGGCCGCCGGCAGCAACACCTACTCCTACGACAATGCCACCGTGGCTGTGGTCATCGACATTGACGAGGAAGGGGCGTTTGACTCCGCCAGCGTGTTCTCCCCCGACAACTTCGAGGTGGACGACGGCACCAGCTACACCTATAGTGTGATCGTGATGGCCAGCGACGGCAATGCTGAGTACATCTACGTGGTGCGCACCGCTGTGGCTGCTGGTGGTGAGGCCTAATCCAGTCCGACACACAGCACAAACCTAAGCACAACGAAGGGCCTCCGGGAAACCGGAGGTCCTTTTTTCTTTGCTTGTCAACCAAGGCCTTTTGTGCTATAATCACGGCAAACCCAGACAGAGAAGGGAGCTTTGCCATGAAACGCCTTTTGATCGACCGCCAGGCGGTGGTCAACAATTTGGAGACCATTCGTCAAAAGGCCGGAAAAGCGAAGATATACGCCGTTTTGACCGGAGACGCCTGCGGCGCGGGCCTGCTGGAGATGGCGGGGCTGCTGCACCAGCACGGGGTGACCCGCTTTGCCGTCTCCGAACCGTCCGACGCCGCCAAGCTGCGCAAGTCCGGGCTGGTGGAGGAGGAGATCCTCATGCTCCGCTCCACGGTGAACCGACAGGAGCTGGAGCAGCTGCTGGACCTGAACGTGATCTGCTCCATCGGCTCCTCCGAGGCGGGCATGGCCCTCAACTCCCTGGCGGAGAGCCGTTCCACCGTGGCCGAGGCCCACATCCAGGTGGACAGCGGCATGGGCTACGGCGGCTTTGTTATCTCCGAGCCGGACAAGATCCTGGCGGCGTTCCAGAACCTTCAGAACGTGGCCATCTCCGGGATCTATACCCAGTTTCAGTCCAGCTCCACCAACGAGAAGGCCATTGCCGCCCAGCTGGACGAGTTTACCCAGGTGGTCCGCCAGGTCCACCGCGCCGGGTTTGAGACGGGCACGGTCCACGCCGCGGGCAGCTTTTCCACCCTGCGCTATGACTTTGCCCGCTTTGACGCCGTGCGGGTGGGCTCCGCCCTTCTGGGCCGGTGCAAGCGCACCAAGAACGACGGGCTCCAGCGGGTGGGCTACTGCGAGGCCACCATCGAGGACATCCGCTGGCTCCCCGCGGGCCACACCGTGGGCTATGAGAGCCCGGTGAAGATGAAAAAGCCTACCCGGGTGGCCACTCTGGCGGTGGGCTACCAGAACGGACTGTCGGTGAGCCGCCCCCGGCGCAAGGGCCTGCTGGCCCGGCTGTTCCCGCCGAAGAGCGACGATCTGGCCGTCCGGGTGGGCAGCCAGAGGGCCAAGGTCATCGGCCGGGTGGGGGCCATTGAGACTCTGATCGACGTGACCAGCCTGAAGTGCACCGGCGGAGACTGGGTGCAGATCGAACTGGACCCCATGTACGCCCAGGACATGCCAAAGGAGTACCGCTGATGAGGGCGGTGGTGACCCGTGTGTCCTCCGCCAGGGTGACGGTGGAGGGACAGGTGACGGGAGAGATCGGGCGGGGCTATCTGGTCCTGCTGGGGGTCGGCCCGGAGGACACCCCCGAGACCGCCAAAAAGCTGGCGGATAAGATCTGCAATCTGCGGGTGTTTGAGGACGAGAACGGCAAGATGAATTTGAACCTGGCTCAGGTGGAGGGGAAACTGCTGGTGGTCTCACAATTCACCCTCTATGCCGACGTGAGCTCCCGCCGCCCCAGCTTCATCGGCGCAGCCGGGGCAGAGCTGGCGAACACACTTTACAAGCAGTTTATGGAATACTGCAGGGAGAATGGGTTTGAGGTTCAACACGGCGTATTTGGCGCGCATATGGACGTGGAGTCGGTAAACGACGGTCCGGTGACCATTTTATTTGAGGTGTAGGGCGCGACGACTCGGCGCGCCGCCCATAACAGATAAAGGAGAAATCAACATGAGACAAACCATTTCCGCGCAAAACGCCCCGGCCGCCATCGGGCCGTATTGCCACGCCAAGCTGGCGGGGGGGCTGCTGTTTACCTCGGGCCAGCTGGGGCTGGACCCCGCCACGGGGGAGCTTCGGGAGGGCGTGGAGGCTCAGGCGCGCCAGAGCCTGGAGAACCTGGGCGCGGTGCTGTCCGCCGCCGGGATGAGCTATGGCGATGTGGTCAAGACCACGGTTTTTCTGGCCAACATGGAGGATTTTGGGGCGGTGAACGCCGTCTATGCCGGGTATTTCCCCGATGATCCCCCAGCCCGCTCCTGCGTGGCGGTCAAGACCCTACCCAAGGGCGGCCTGGTGGAGATCGAAATCGTGGCAGCCCAGGGTTAAGGTACAATAGAAAGCGCCGTGGACGTTGTCCACGGCGCTTTTTTGTCGCAGAATTAAGCAAACAGCTTGGCGGCTACATCCGCCAAGGGGTTGGGGTCCAGGGTCTCCAGGGTGCCGTTGTCGGCGGCGGCGGCAAAGGCGGGGTCCATGGGCAGACGGGCCAGAACATTCAGGTTCGTGGCTTTGGCTACCTCGTCCAGGTGGCTCTCGCCAAAGATTTTGTGCTCCTTGCCGCAGTCGGGGCACTTAAAATAGCTGTAGTTTTCAATGACGCCCAGCACGGGCACCGACATCATATGGGCCATCTTTACCGCCTTGGTGACGATCATAGACACCAGGTCCTGGGGGCTGGTGACCATAATGATGCCGTCCACGGGGAGGGACTGGAACACTGTCAGGGGTACGTCCCCCGTGCCGGGAGGCATGTCCACAAAGAGGTAGTCCAGCTCGCCCCAGACCACGTCGGTCCAGAACTGCTTCACCGCTCCGGCGATCACCGGGCCGCGCCATACCACGGGGTCTGTCTCGTCGGGAGTGAGGAGGTTGAGGCTCATGACCTTGATGCCGCCGGGGGTGGGGACAGGGTAGATGCCTGCGTCGTCTCCCACCGCCCGGTCGTGAAGTCCGAAGGCCTTGGGGATGGAGGGACCGGTGATGTCGGCGTCCAGGATGCCTACCTTCTTTCCCAGCTTGGCGGCGGCGGAGGCAAGGGTGGAGGTGACCAGGCTCTTGCCCACGCCGCCCTTGCCCGACATCACGGCGATGACCCGCTGGATGTGGGAGCTGGGATTCAGGGGCGCGGTGAGGTCCTGCCGCTCCGAGCAGTTTTCACCGCAGGTGGAACAGTTGTGACTACAATCAGACATATTATGACCTTCTTTCACAAAATGGAATTACAAAGGAAGGGTTTCCTTTTCCGCTAGGATGTGGTCGAGGCGCTCCAGGTATTCCTTGGGATATTTGGGGTTGGCGTAGCGGGTGAGCTTGCCGTCGCCGTCGATGATCTTAGTGACGCCGCCGCCACCCAGAGCCAGGACGGAGTGCAGCTCCTCCATCATGATGATGTTGTAGAGGCTTTCCGTTCCCGGCTTGGCCCAGCCCACGTTCTCAAAGGAGCCGGACATATATTTTTGGCGGTAGAGGTAATAGGGAACGCAGCCAGCCTCGCGCAACGCGGCCCACGCACTGTTTAGCATGGCCTCCACCGCACCGTCGGTGGGCAGCTCCTCTGGGTGCTCCATGAGGCGTGAGCCCTTCTTTAGCGCCAGAGTGTGGACGGTGATGTTCTCCGGGGACATAGACAGCACCTCGTTCAGGGAGCGGGCAAAGCCCTCGGGAGAGTCGCCGGGAAGCCCGGCAATCAGGTCCATGTTGACGGTAAAGTCTCCGGCGGCGCGGACCTGAGCATAGGCCCGGTGAATGTCAGCGGCGGTGTGGGGACGGCCCATACGGCGGAGGACTTCATCCTCCATGGACTGGGGGTTTACCGACACCCGGCCCACGCCGTGGTCGGCCAGGACCGCCAGCTTCTCCGGGGTAATGGTGTCGGGACGGCCCGCCTCTACGGTAAGCTCCGTACACCGGGAGAGGCCGAGGTGGGCCTCCAGCGCGGAAAGGATCCGGTCCAGTTGGGCCGGGGACAGTGTGGTGGGGGTGCCGCCGCCCATGTAAATGGTGCGGACCCGCTTGCCCCGCCTTTGGAGAAGCGCGCCCGCGGCCTTGATCTCCCGGACAAGGGCGTCTGCAAAGGGCTCCACCAGGGGCAGACACTGGTCCACCGCCGCGGAGATAAAGGAGCAGTAGAGGCACCGGCTGGGGCAGAAGGGGATGCCGATATAGAGGGAAACCTCGTCAGGGGCCAGGCTTTGAATGGCTTTCACGCTTTGGAGGGCGCAGTCCATAGCCAGGGCGCGCCGGGGCGCGGAGACGCGGTAGACCTCTGCCAGTTCCTTTTCCGCCTGGGCGGGGGCAGCCCCTTCCAGCAGGGCCTTGGTGGGGAGCTTGACCGGCCGGACCCCGGTGAGGGAGCCCCAGGGGAGGTCGTGACCCAGGAGCATGGTCCCCGCCTTGTAAAAGGAATGCTTCAGGGCATGGGAAACGGTGTGGTACACACGCTCCGGCGGCTCGTCCAGCTGTTCGCTGGGGAAGCGCACCACGCCGTTGTTCCACCGCCCGTCCCGCAGGAGCAGGGCGCTCATATTGGTGAGCTTTTTGCCCCGGTGGAGGGTAAAAATCACGGCGTTGTCCTCGGCGGCCAGAGAGGTGGGGGAGGGGCCGTCGGGGTACTCGGGCCGCTCTGTGGGAAAGAGGGTAAGCAGCATCTGCTCCGCGGCGTAGTGGTAGCGCGACCTGTCCCAGTCCACGTTGTCCGAGGTGAGCCACAGCTTCATCGCGCCATCGCCTCCCGCAGGTAGGGGTTGCTCCGCCGCTCCGCCTCCAGCGTGGTGGGACGGTCGTGACCGGGGTAGACGGTGAAGTCTCCCGTCAGCTCACCCAGCCGCCGGAGAGAGTCGAGCATTTCCGTCACGTCTCCGCCAGGGAAGTCGGTGCGGCCCATGGAGCCGCAAAAGAGGGTGTCCCCAGTGAACAGGCAGTCCTCACAGAGGAAGACCACCGAGCCCTTAGAGTGCCCGTGCGTGTGGAGCACTTGAAGTTGAATTCCGGCAAGAGATAACGTTTCGTTATCGTGAAGCTCTTGCCAGGAGGAAAGGGTGGCAAGATCGAGGGGGAACAGCTCGGAGGGGGCAAAGGGGCGGGAAAGGTCCCCGGAGTGGGCGTAGACGGGCAGGCCGGGCCAGACCTCCAACAGGCCGTTCAAAGCGCCTACGTGGTCAAAGTGGCTGTGGGTCAAGAGAATGGCGGCGGGAGTCATGTTCAACTCCCCGCAGGCGTGGACCACCGCCTCCGGCGCGCCGCCGGGGTCAATGACCAGGCCGTCCAGGCGGTCTCGCAGCTTGAGCAGATAACAGTTGGCCCCCAGCGGGGGCAGGGACAGGCAGTGAAGCTCCATAAGGGCCTCCTTTTCAGATTACAGGCTATTGACCAGATCTGCTATGGTGTCCAGGAACGCTTCTTCGCCAAAGGTGTTGAGCTTAAAAAACATGGCCTGGCTGCCGCCGGCGGTGATCGCGGTGAGATGGAGCCAGCCGTCGTCGCCGGTAAGGGTAACGCACATCGCGACACGGTTGCCGCCGATGTAGCTATATCGCTCGAACATCCGAATGGCCACGCGGACGGTGCCAATGGTGTAGTCGGCGCTGTCCTCCAGCGAGGAGGAAACACTGCCCTCCAGCACAGCGGATTCCAACCGGGAGAGAACGGTGTCAAAATCGCCGGCAAAGGTTTGATCCAGTTTGGCCATAAGAATACATCTCCTTTTATTCCGCCTCTTTGTCCCGGAGGTACACGTGCTTGGTGTGGGGGTTGGAGGTGGGGCGGGCGTCGATCTCAAAGCGGTCCAGGCTTTTGACCAGCTGGGTCAGCTTCTGGAAGCCGTAGTTGCGGGGGTCAAAGTCGGGGTGCTTACGGAGGATGAGGTTGCCCAGCTCTCCCATAAAGGCAAAGCCGTCTTCGTCGGCAATCATGGAGAGGGAGTCGGCGATCAAGTCCACCACCGATTGGGGCACGCCCTGGGCGGTAACGGCACCGTCCCGGCGGCGGGGTTTCAGGCTGGGCCTGGAGGCATCCCACGCCTCGTCCGCCGGGGCGCCGGTGGCGGCGGCGTTGCGGATGACCTCAATATAGATAAATTTATCGCAGGCCACGATGAAGGGCTCGGGGGTCTTGCGCTCCCCCATGCCGATGACCTTCTTGCCCGCCTCCCGAAGGCGGGTGGCCAGGCGGGTAAAGTCGCTGTCCGAGCTGACCAGGACAAAACCTTCACAGTCGTTATTGTAAAGAAGGTCCATCGCGTCGATGATCATGGCGGAGTCGGTGGCGTTTTTTCCGGTGGTGTAGCTGTACTGCTGGATGGGGGTGATGGCGTTTTCCAGCAGGATGGGCTTCCAGGTGCCCATGTTGGGGGTGGTCCAGTCGCCGTAGATGCGTTTGACGGTGGGGGTACCATAGACGGCGATCTCCGCCATCACCGCCTTCATAGCGGTGCGGGGGGCGTTGTCCGCGTCAATGAGAACGGCGAGGCGCAGGGTGTTTTCGGGCATGGCAAAAGCCTCCTTTCAGGCAGGCACGTCAAACGGGGGAAGGGTCACGCGTCACTCAGGACAAAGTGGTAGAAGCGGAGCATCTCGAACCAATCGTCGCTGCGGAAGCGGACGGCCTTGCCCTCCTCCAGTTCCGCGCCGGGGTAGAAGGACTTGGAGTAGGCGTGCTTATGCTCCTTGAAGCGCACCAGGGTGTCAAAGTCGGCGGGGAGGGCGGGCTTGCATTTTTTGCCGGCCTTAGCGGCGGCCTTGGCCCCATCGCCAATGAGCTGGACGGCTTTGTCGGGGTGGATGGACACCACGCCGCCGCCGAAGCCCTGGTTGACGGGGACGGTGGTGATGCCGGGGATGAGCTCCCGGGCAAAGTCGCACAGGTCCTTGTCACCGGATAGGAAGGTGACGGGGACGCCGTAGTACCAGGCGGTGTAGGTATTCATCAAAAACTCGCTCATGCGCACGCCGTTGAGCTCCACATACTCGTTGCGCAGGTTCATGGTGTGGCTTAGGGGGTTGCCGGGGCAGGAGGCCCAAGCGTGGTAGCCGGTGAAGAAGACGGCGTCGAAGTCGTCGCTGTCCACCCCGCTCATCATGGTAAGGGGGTCGCCGGTCCAGCCGCGGAGGATGCGGATCTGCTGGGGCAGGGAGGGGACATCCAGGTTGCGGGCAGAGTCGTGGGCGTCCTTGATGAAGACCTCCTTGGCGCCCGCGGCGATGGCTCCTTCGCAGGCGGCGCAGACCTCCCGGGTCATCTGACGCTGGAAGGGGTTGTAGTCCTTGGGGGTGGAGCGTTCTGTTTCGCTCCAGTCGGTGATGCCGCAGGTGCCTTCAATGTCGGCGGAGAGAAAGATTTTCATGGGTAGATACTCCCTTTCTAAAACGGTAGTTTTCCTTTTGTACCGGTCTATTCCATACATAGCACATTATAGCATACGGGAAGGGAAAAGGAAAGTTGATTTTTAGGGGGTGGTATGGTACAATGCGATATATTAGAAGATAATGTGGACATTTTTGGGAAGGGAGGCGTCGGCATGGACCGGAGGCCCTGGGGCAAGGGCGATGAGCGGTGGTTCTGGGTGTGGCTGTGCGCGGCGCCCTTGCTGCTGATCCTGTCCATCGAGTTCATCACCCGGGTGTCTCCCCTAAGTGTGTTTTCCTGGCTGGGCCGTGAGCCTGCGGCGTTCCTGCTCACCTACCTGGCTGTGGCCTGCCTTATGCTGTTGGCCGCGCTGGCGGTGAAGCGGCTGTGGATCGGGATCCTGATCCCCGCGGTCCCCGCGCTGATCCTGTGCGTGGTGAATTATCTGAAGCTGTCAGTGAACGGCATCGGCCTGGTGGTCAGCGACATGGCCCTGGCGGGGAACGCCGGGACGCTGATGGAATTTATGCCCCCCAAGCTGCGCTTTCCAGGCTGGGGCATTTTGGCGACGGTCCTGCTGGTGGGCGCGGTGGCGGCGGCGAAGGTGCTGGCTCCGGCACTGCCTAAGGATCTGCAGGGGAAGTGCCGCCGGGGGATCGCCGCGCTGATCGCCGTGGCGGTGGCGGCGGCGGTTCTGCTGGCGCCGTGGTTTTACTATACCGGACCCAAGACGGAGAACCAGGCCGAGCGGGACGACCGTCTGGGCCTGCTTGCGGGGTTGTACGGCGGCGTGCTGCGGGCGGTCAGCCGGTCTATGAACGCGCCGCCCCCTGATCTGGACCCGGCGGACCCCAGCGACCTTATCGAAGCGTTGGCCCCCGTCTCTCCCGCTCCCTCTCTGGGGCTGTTTCCTGACCTGACGGCCAAGAGAGGAAAGCTCCCCACGGTCATCATGCTCATGTCGGAGAGCTTCTGCGACCCGGCGGTGGTACTGCCCGGAGTGGAGTTTGAGACCGACCCGGTGGCCAATTTTCACGCTATCTGCAAAAGCACGCCCTCCGGAGTGTTTTTGACCAACAGCTATGCCGGAGGCACGGGCAACGTGGAGATGGAGGTGTTCACCGGCATTCCTGCGGGGCTGGTGCCCGAGCGGGACACCCTCACCACCCTGTCAGCGGTCGGCGCGTATGCCAACGCGCCCTCCATCGTGAAGGCCTTTGGGGAGGCGGGCTACCACACCGCCATGATACATACCTATAACGACCAGCTCTACAACCGCCGAAACAACCTGGCAGACATCGGGTTTGACGACATGACCTTTGAGGCGGACTTTCCGTCAGATACCCCTCGGCAGGGGCCCTATCTCAGCGACATGGCCCTCACCGACGCGGTCATTGAGAAGCTGGAGGAGAAGGCGGACGGGGAGCCGCTGTTCCTTTACGCCCTGTCCATGGGCAACCATCAGCCTATCTTTGAAGGGAAATATACCCAGCCCTCCGGGCTGGGTACGTCCAGCACCCTGCTGGACGAGGAGGATCTGGGCAGCGTGGACGCCCTGGCCCAGGGACTTCACAACGCCGACGTGGCCCTGGGCGCGCTGGTGGATTATCTGGAGGACTATGACGAGCCGGTGATCCTGGTGTTCTGGGGGGATCATCTGCCCGGGATGTACGTGACCCCCGACCACTCCATCTTCTCCGCCTTGGGCTATGTGCCCACGGCGGACATTGCCCAGTGGAGCGCGGAGACGGTGAAGCAGATGTATTCCACCAATTATTTCGTCTGGAACAACTACGGCGCCCGGCTCAAGGCGCCAAAGGAGGTCGGGGCCATGCAGCTGGGCAGTCTGACCCTGGGCTGGGCGGGGGTAGAGAAGCCAGCCTACTTCCAGTGGGTGGACATGTCCAAGGAGAACCTGCGGGAGTATCATGGCAGCCTGTATGTGGACGGCGCTGGGACGCCCACCCTGCAGGTCCCTCAGGAGGACGAGGGACTGTTGAATACCTACCGGCAGTTTTTGTACGACGTGCTCTATCCCAAGGAGACCCAGGCGTGGTCGTCGGGATTGACAGATTATGCGGCTTTAGGCTGGTGAGCGGGGTTATAATAAGGAGGAGGTGAGGAAAATGTGGCGCAGGCTCTGGGAGAACTCCAAGGTGAAATTCGTGCGGGAGATGGCGGAGATCTATTTCGGCAAGAATGTGGGGCGCAGCTCTGCCGAGCTGGCCTATTTCCTCATTCTGACCTTCTTTCCCATCCTCATCTGCATCAACGCCTTCATCGGCGTGCTCAACGTGGACCCGGAAAGCGTCCTGCGGGGACTGGAGCCCTTTCTTCCCCCCAGCCTGCTGGGGGTGATGGCGGAATATCTGAATTACATCACTGTCAACGAGTCCGCCGGACTGCTGGCGGCGGGCATCTTTATGACCCTGTTCTTTGCCTCGGGGGCGGTGCGTTCCCTGATGAACATCATGGACGATATCTATGGCCGCAAGGGCTACGGCGGCATCCTCCAGGTGGTGGTGAGCGTGCTGTTCTCTATTTTGCTGCTCATTACCATTTATGTATCCATCGTCGTGGTGATGACGGGGAACTGGTTCTTCCATCTGATCGAGCGGTATCTGCCGCTGCAGTTCTGGGACGTGACCTGGGACTGGCAGTGGATCCGGTTCCTTTTGTTGTTCGGCATGGTATTTTTGCTGGTGCTGGTGGTCTACCTCATGGCCGCACCGCCGGGAAAGCCCCGGGCTCCTGTGTTTCTGGGCGCGCTACTGGCCTCCGTTGCCCTGGTGGGCGCGTCCATCGTGTTCTCCTTCTTCATCGGGATGTCCAGCCGCTACTCCCTCATCTACGGGTCTCTGGCCTCGGTGATCATCCTGCTGCTGTGGCTCTACCTGTGCGGAAATGTGCTTATCTTGGGGAATGTGTTCAACTGCGTGCGCTATCGGAGAAAAAAAGCAAAAAAAGTTCAGGAAACCCTTGACAAGGGGAAGGCAGACTGATATAATAGCCGAGCGCCTGTAAAGGGCGCACTGCGTTGATGCGGGAGATTGCGGTGAAAGCCGGTAACTTCCGCGGAGTATGTCCGACTGGATTCGGGCGGCTGAGGGAACCTGGCTCACGGCGTATATCGTCGTGGCATGGTGACAGCCGGCTTGTTATGCCGGCTTTCTTCATGTCAAGGAGTGATACGCACGGAAACGTGGACAGGAAAATCTCTCACCGATACGAAGAGTGGACAAAGAAAACACTTCGTATTCATTGTAAGGAGGAACAACCACATGGCAGCACAGAAGGAAATGATCCGTATTCGCCTGAAGGCATACGATCACCAGCTCATCGACCAGAGCGCGGAGAAGATCGTGGAGACCGCCAAGCGCACCGGCGCCAGTGTCTCCGGCCCCATCCCCCTGCCCACCAAGAAGGAGGTCGTCACCATCCTTCGGGCCGTTCATAAGTATAAGGACTCCCGGGAGCAGTTCGAGCGCCGCACCCACAAGCGGCTTATCGACATCCTCAAGCCCTCGCCCAAGACGGTGGAGGCGTTGATGGCTCTTGAGCTCCCCGCCGGCGTGGAGATCGAGATCAAGCTGTAATTTCAGCTTCACCTAAATTTTGTTGTACTGCGCCCGGCTAATACTGGGCGGGTCAAGTTGGAGGAGACACGGGCTGTCACGCTGCGCCTGTTCGCGACGCGCTCCTTCAACCAATAACCTTATATAAGGAGGAAGTACCAGATGGAAAAGGCCATTATCGGCAAGAAGGTCGGCATGAGCCAGATCTTCGACGAAGCCGGCAAGGTCGTTCCGGTCACCGTCATCCAGGCGGGGCCCTGCACCGTGGTGCAGAAGAAGACCGAGGAAGTGGATGGCTACACCGCCGTCCAGCTCGGCTTCGAGGACGTGCCGGAGCGCAAGCTCAACAAGCCGGAGCTCGGGCACCTCAAAAAGGCGGGCGACGCCCGGCTGAAGGTGCTCAAGGAGTTTAAGCTGGACAACGCCGCGGAGATGAACGTGGGCGACGTGATCACCTGCGAGACCTTTGCTGCGGGCGACCGCGTGGACGTCACCGGCATCAGCAAGGGCAAGGGCTTTGCGGGCGTGGTCAAGCGCTACGGCGCTGGCCGTACCCCCATGACCCACGGCGGCGGCCCTGTTCACCGCCATGCGGGCTCCATGGGCCCTGCCACCGACCCCAGCCGCATTTTCAAGGGCAAGATCGGCGCGGGCCACATGGGCGCCGAGCAGGTCACCGTGATGAACCTGGACATCGTTCAGGTGGACGCGGAGCTGGGCCTCATCGCCGTGTGCGGCGCCATTCCCGGCCCCAAGGGCGGCGTGGTGTCCATCCGCTCCAGCGTCAAGAAAGTCCAGGAGAAGAAGGGCGAGGCTGGCGTGTCCAACAACCCGCAGAAGGCTTCCGCCCGTGTCAACCCGCAGAAGGCCTCTGCGCGTAACAAGTAAGAGAAAGGAGAGTGTCAATCATGCCTAAGGCGAATCTTTACAACATGTCCGGCAAGAAAGTGGGCGACGTGGACCTCTCCGAGGCCGTGTTCGGCATTGAGCCCAACACCTTCGTTGTTCACGATGTGGTGAAGAACCACCTGGCCAACTGCCGTCAGGGCACCCAGAGCGCCCTGACCCGCGCCGAGGTTTCCGGCGGCGGCAAGAAGCCCTGGCGCCAGAAGGGCACCGGCCGTGCCCGTCAGGGCAGCACCCGCGCCCCCCAGTGGACCCACGGCGGTATCGTCTTTGCCCCCAAGCCCCGGGATTACAGCTACACCCTCAACAAGAAGGTGAAGCGCCTGGCGCTCAAGTCCGCGCTCTCCGCCAAAGCGGCGGAGGGGAACGTGCTGGTGGTGGACGAGCTGAACCTCGACGCCGTCAAGACCAAGGAGATGCAGAAGTTCCTGGACGCGGTGGAGGCCAGGAAGGCCGTGCTCATCACCCCGGAGGTCCGCGAGACGGTCTACAAGTCCGCCCGCAACATCCCCGGCGTGAGCACCACCACCGCCACCATCCTGAGCGTTTACGACATCGTCAACGCCAACCAGATCATCGTGGATAAGGCCGCGCTGGCCGTGATCGAGGAGGTGTTCGCGTAATGAAGACCGCGTATGACATTATCAAGCGTCCCATCATCACCGAGCAGTCCATGTCCTTTACCGGTGACAAGCGCTACACCTTCGAGGTGGCCAAGGACGCCAACAAGATCGAGATCGCCAAGGCGGTCGAGGAGGCCTTCGGCGTGAAGGTGGCCAAGGTGAACACCATGCATGTGCTGGGCAAGATGAAGCGCATGGGCGCTCAGCCCGCTGGCCGCCGTCCCAGCTGGAAAAAGGCGATGGTCACCCTCACCGCCGATTCCAAGCCCATCGAGCTCTTCGAGGGTATGGTGTAAGGGAGGAAATGAGAAATGGCTATTAAAACCTATAAGCCCACAACGCCCTCCCGCCGCCACATGACCGTGAGCGCCTTCGAGGGCATCGACAAGAAGGCCAAGCCCGAGCGCAGCCTGTTGGAGAATCTCCACAAGAACGCCGGCCGCAACAGCTATGGCCGCATCACCGTCCGCCACCGCGGCGGCGGCAACAAGCGCAAGTACCGCATCATTGACTTCAAGCGCGACAAGGAAGGGACCGCCAAGGTCATCAACCTTCAGTACGACCCCAACCGCTCCGCCAACATTGCCCTCATCGAGTATGAGGATGGCGAGCGCCGGTATATCCTGGCTCCCGTGGGTCTCAAGTCCGGCCACATCATCATGACCGGCGAGCACGCCGACATCCTGCCCGGAAACTGTCTGCCCATCAGCAAGATCCCCGTGGGCGAGATGATCCACTGCGTGGAGATCTACCCGGGCAAGGGAGCCCAGCTGGTGCGCTCCGCCGGTGTGGCCGCCCAGCTGATGGCCAAGGAGAACGGCATGGCCCAGGTGCGCCTCCCTTCCGGCGAGGTGCGCTATATCCGCGAGGAGTGCAAGGCCACCATCGGTCAGGTAGGCAATGCCGACTGGGCCAACATCCAGATCGGTAAGGCTGGCCGCAAGCGCCACATGGGTTGGCGTCCCACCGTCCGCGGCTCGGTCATGAACCCCTGCGACCACCCCCACGGCGGCGGCGAGGGCAAAAGCCCCGTGGGCCGTCCCGGCCCCGTTACTCCCTGGGGTAAGCCGGCCATGGGCTACAAGACCCGCAAGAAGAAGAACCGCACCGAGCAGTTCATCGTCAAGCACCGCAACGCGAAGTAAAGGAGAGTGTGAAATATGTCTAGAAGCGTTAAGAAAGGCCCGTTTTGCGCTCCCGAGCTGCTGAAGCGTGTGGATGAGCTGAACAAGGCCAACGACAAGAAGGTCCTCAAGACTTGGAGCCGGGCTTCCACCATCTTCCCCTCCTTCGTGGGCCATACCTTTGCCGTCCACGATGGCCGCAAGCACGTTCCCGTGTATGTGACCGAGGATATGGTGGGCCACAAGCTGGGCGAATTTGCCCCCACCCGCACCTTTAAGGGTCATTCGGGCACCAAGACCGGTCAGTAAGGGGGTAAATGACAATGGAAGCGAAAGCGTTTGTAAAATACGTTCGCATCTCCCCTCGTAAGGTGGGCATCGTGTGCGACCTGATCCGGGGCAAGAACGTGAAGGAGGCCGCCGCCATTCTGGCCAACGTGCCCAAGGCGGCGTGCGAGCCTCTGTCCAAGCTCCTCAAGAGCGCGGCGGCCAACGCCGAGAACAACCACCACATGGATCCCGAGAAGCTGTATGTGAGCGAGACCTTTGCCACCCCCGGCCCCATCATCAAGCGGATGAGACCCCGGGCCCAGGGCCGTGGCTTCCGCATCAACAAGCGGACCTCTCACATCACCCTCGTGGTGAAAGAGCGCTAAAGGGAGGAGAGAAGATATGGGACAGAAAGTTAATCCCCACGGCTTGCGCGTGGGCGTGATCAAGGATTGGGACTCCCGCTGGTTCGTCTCCAACGAGAAGGTTGGCGACCTGCTGGTGGAGGACTACAATCTCCGCAAGGACCTGAAGAAGCAGCTCTACGCCGCGGGCGTGCCTAAGATCGAGATCGAGCGTGACAACAACAAGGTTCGCATCTATCTCCACTGCGCTCGTCCGGGCGTGATCATCGGCAAGGGCGGCGAGGACATCGAGAAACTTCGTCTGGCTCTGGAGAAGAAGCTGGGCAAGAGCGTGGCGCTCAACATTGTCGAGGTCAAGAGCCCCGACACCAACGCTCAGCTGGTGGCGGAGAACATCGCCCAGCAGCTGGAGAAGCGCATTGGCCACCGCCGCGCCATGAAAAACGCCATGGGCCGCGCCATGCGCGCCGGCGCCCTGGGTATCAAGACCTGCTGCTCCGGCCGTCTGGGCGGCCGTGAGATCGCCGGTGTGGAGCACTACCACGACGGCACCATCCCCCTGCAGACCCTGCGCGCCGACATCGACTACGGCTTTGCCGAGGCTGCCACTACCTATGGCCGCATCGGCGTGAAGGTGTGGATCTACAAGGGCGAGGTGCTCAGCCAGACCCTCCGCACCACCCCCCGCACCATGGACACCACCAAGCCGCTGCGTGAGCGGGGCGACCGGCCCCGTCGTGACCGTCGGGACGGTGACCGCCGCGGCCCCGGTGGGGACCGCCGTGGTCCTGGCGGTGATCGCCGCGGCCCTGGTGGCGGACGCTTTGGCGACCGTGACCGCAAGCCCGGGCCCGTTTACCAGGCCCGTCCCCAGGTGAGCATTCCCAAGCCCGCCGCCGCGCCCGCGGAGGAGGTCGTGGAGGCTCCTGTTGAAGCTCCTGTGGAAGGAGGGCAAGAGTAATGCTGCTGCCCAAGAGAGTAAAATACCGCCGCGTTCACCGCGGACGGATGAAGGGCAAGGCCACCCGAGGCAATACCGTTACCTACGGTGAGTTTGGCCTCCAGGCCACCGAGCCCGCCTGGATCACCAGCAACCAGATTGAGGCCGCCCGTATCGCCATGACCCGTTACACCAAGCGTGGCGGTAAGGTGTGGATCAAGATTTTCCCCGATAAGCCCATTACCGAGAAGCCTGCCGAGACCCGTATGGGCTCCGGTAAGGGCTCCCCCGAGTATTGGGTGGCCGTGGTCAAGCCCGGCCGCGTCATGTTTGAGATCGCCGGAGTCAGCGAGGAGGTCGCGCGCGAGGCTCTGCGTCTGGCCTCCCACAAGCTGCCCATCAAGTGCAAGATCGTGGCCAAGGCTGACACTGAGGAGAAGGGTGGTGAATGAAGATGAAAGCCAGTGAGGTTCGTAAGATGAGCTCCGCCGAGTTGGAGAGCAAGCTGATGGATCTGAAAAAGGACTTGTTCCAGCTTCGTCTTCAGCACGCCACCAACCAGCTGGACAACCCCGTCCGCATCGCTCAGGTGAAGCGCGATATCGCCCGGGTGAAGACCATCATCCGCCAGCAAGAGCTGGCAGGCCGATAAAGGAGGAAAAGGAACATGGAAAACAGAACTTCTTCCAGAAAAACCAGAGTCGGCCTGGTGGTTTCCGATAAGATGGACAAGACCGTGGTGGTGGCCATCGCCGACCGTGTGGCCCACCCTCTGTACAAGAAGATCGTCAAGCGCACCTATAAGCTTAAGGCGCATGACGAGCAGAATTCCTGCGGCGTGGGTGACCGCGTCCGGGTGATGGAGACCCGCCCCCTCAGCAAGGACAAGCGGTGGCGCGTGGTCGAGATCATCGAGAAAGCGAAGTAAGGAGGTGCCAGTATGATCCAACAGGAAAGCTATTTGAAGGTTGCCGATAATACCGGCGCCAAGGAGATCAAGACCATCCGAGTGCTGGGCGGCTCCAAGCGGAAGTTCGGCAACATCGGCGATGTGATCGTCGCCTCTGTGCGCAAGGCACAGCCCGGCGGCCAGGTGAAGAAGGGCGAGGTCGTCCGCGCGGTGATCGTCCGCTCCAGCCGGGGCGTGCGCCGTGCCGACGGCAGCTATGTCCGCTTCGACGACAACGCCGCCGTGCTCATCCGCGACGACAAGAACCCCAGAGGCACCCGTATTTTTGGGCCGGTGGCCCGGGAGCTGCGCGACAAGGATTACATGAAGATCCTGTCCCTGGCCCCCGAAGTGCTGTAAGGGGGTACGAGAGATGAACAAAATGAGCATTAAGAAGGACGATACCGTCATCGTTCTGTCCGGCAAGGACAAGGGCAAGAAGGGCAAGGTCCTGGAGGTCATGCCCCGGGACCGCAAGGTCATCGTGGAGAAGATCAACGTCGTCTCCCGTCACACCAAGCCCCGCCGTGAGGGCGAGGAGGGCGGCATCATCAAGAAGGAAGCCCCCATCTACGCCTGCAAGGTCATGCGGGTGTGCCCCAAGTGCAACAAGCCCACCCGTCCGGCCAGCAAGCTCCAGGCCGACGGCAAGAAGGTCCGCGTTTGCAAGAAGTGCGGCGCCGAAATCTGAGAAAGGAGGAGTAGACAATGGCTGACGAGAAGAAGACCGAGCAGGTCGAAGAGGTCGTTGAGGCCGTCAAGGCCAAGGCTGAGAAGGCCGCCGACGATGTGAAGGCGAAGGCTGAGGAAGTGGTCGAGGATGTCAAGGCCAAGGCCGCGGAGAAGAAGACCGCCGCCAAGAAGCCGGCCGCCAAGAAGACCGAGAAGAAGTCCGCCAAGGCTGTGGATACCGAGGGTATGCCCAACCTGAAGGCGAAGTACGTGACCGAAGTCGCTCCTGCTCTCATGGAGAAGTTCGGCTACAAGTCTGTGATGCAGATCCCCAAGCTGGAGAAGATCGTGGTCAACTGCGCCTGCGGCGAGGCCCGTGACAACTCCAAGGTGCTGGAGGCCGTCGTGTCCGATCTGGCCGCCATCACCGGCCAGAAGCCCATCATCACCAAGGCCAAGAAGTCGGTGGCGAACTTCAAGCTCCGCGAGGGCATGCCCATCGGCGCCAAGGTGACCCTGCGCAGCGACAAAATGTGGGAGTTCCTGGACCGCCTGTTCGGCGTGGCCCTCCCCCGCGTGCGTGACTTCCGGGGCATCAACCCCAACTCCTTTGATGGCCGCGGCAACTACGCCCTGGGCCTCAAGGAGCAGCTGATCTTCCCCGAGATCGACTACGATAAGATCGACAAGATCCGGGGCATGGACGTCATCATTTGTACCACCGCCAACACCGACGAGGAAGGCCGCGCTTTGCTTGAGCTGATCGGCGCTCCCTTTGTCCGCTGAGAAAGGAGAAGGGAAACATGGCGAAGAAATCAATGATCCTCAAGCAGCAGGCGAAGCCCAAGTTTTCCAGCCGCCGCTACAACCGCTGCAAGATCTGCGGCCGTCCCCACGCCTATCTCCGCGACTACGGCATCTGCCGTATCTGCTTCCGGGAACTGGCGTATAAGGGACAAATTCCGGGAGTTAAAAAGGCGTCCTGGTAAATCTCGCTCCGCAGGGCGGTTTGAAAAAACCGCTCTGCGGATGACCCATGTCATGGACCAAGTTTACTTGGTTTGTGGATAGCTGGACGGCGGCAACAGGTCAGGACGGTGCCTAAGCCTTGATACCTTGCCGCTGGACCTCTGGAAACAGGGGTAATCTTAATAGGAGGTATTCTCATGCAGATCACAGACCCCATCGCGGATATGCTGACGCGCATCCGCAACGCATCCAACGCCGGGCATGAAACGGTGGACGTGCCCGCCAGCAACATGAAGAGATCCATCGCGCAGATCCTCCTGGACGAGGGGTATATCAAGAACTACCAGCTCGTCGAGGACGGCACCCAGGGTGTGATCCACATCACCCTGAAGTACACCGCAAACAAGGAAAAGGTGATCACCAACCTTCGCCGCGTGAGCAAGCCCGGTCTGCGGGTCTATGCCGGCGCCGACGAGCTGCCCCGTGTCATCAAGGGGCTTGGTATCGCCATCATTTCCACGTCCAAGGGCGTCATGACCGACAAAGCCGCGCGCGCGGCCCACGTCGGCGGCGAAGTCCTGGCGTTCGTGTGGTAAGGAGGGCAGAGAGCTATGTCGAGAATCGGAAGAATGCCCATCGACGTCCCCGCCGGGGTGGAGATCACCATCGGTGAGGGCAACCACGTGACCGTCAAGGGTCCCAAGGGCACCCTGGAGCAGGACCTGGCGCCTGCTATGCTCATCAAGAAGGACGGCGCTCAGCTCATCGTGGAGCGCCCCAACGATCTGAAGGAGAACCGCTCTCTCCACGGTCTCACCCGCACCCTGCTCCACAACATGGTCGTAGGCGTTACCGACGGCTTCACCAAGGAGCTGGACGTGAACGGCGTGGGTTACCGCGTGGCCATGGAGGGCGGCAAGCTGGTGATGAACCTGGGCTTTTCCCATCAGGTCACCATGGAGGCTCCCGAGGGCATCAAGCTGGAGACTCCCAACCCCAACAAGATCGTTGTCTCCGGTGCGGACAAGCAGCGCGTGGGCCAGTTCGCCGCCGAGATCAGAGAGAAACGTCCGCCCGAGCCTTATAAGGGCAAGGGGATCAAATATGTTGACGAGGTCATCCGCCGTAAGGAAGGCAAGACCGGCGTGAAGAAGAAGTAAGGAGGTGTGCCAACATGATCAAGAAAATCGATAGCAATGCCCAGCGGCTCCGCCGCCACAAGAGAGTGCGCGCCAAGATCAGCGGCACCCCCGAGCGGCCCCGTCTGAACGTGTTCCGTAGCGACAGCAACATCTATGCGCAGGTCATCGACGACGTTGCCGGTGTCACCCTGTGCTCCGCTTCCTCCTTGGAGAAGGGCTTCGGCGCCGGCTCCAACTGCGAGGCGGCCAAGAAGGTCGGCCAGACGGTGGCCGAGCGCGCCAAGGCCAAGGGGATCACCGCGGTGGTCTTCGACCGGGGCGGCTATGTCTACCACGGCCGTGTCCAGGCTTTGGCCGAGGGCGCCCGCGAGGGCGGCCTGCAGTTTTAAGGGAGGAGGAAGCGAGTTATGCCTAGATTTGAAAAAGAGCAGAGCGAGTATACCGAGAAGCTGGTTGCCCTCAACCGTGTCAGCAAGACCGTGAAGGGCGGACGTGTGATGAAGTTTGCCGCTCTGATGGTCGTGGGCGACGAGAAGGGCCGTGTGGGCTTTGGCACCGGGAAGGCCGCTGAGGTCCCCGAGGCTATCCGCAAGGGCATCGAGGACGCCAAGAAGAACATGACCAACATCACCCTGTCCGGCACCACCATTCCCCACGAGGTCATCGGTGAGTTCGGCGCGGGCCGCGTGCTTCTGAAGCCCGCCGCCCCCGGTACCGGTATCATCGCCGGCGGCCCCGTGCGCGCCGTGATGGAGGCCGCGGGCATCCGCGACATCCGCGCCAAGTGCCTGCGCTCCAACAACCCCCAGAACGTCGTCTCCGCCACCTTCCAGGGTCTGAGAAGCCTGCGTGGGCCGGAGGAGGTCGCCCGGGTGCGCGGTAAGAGCGTGGAAGAGCTTTTAGGTTAAGGAGGCTTTGAGCAATGGCTAACGTAAAAATCACTCTGGCCAAGAGTCTGAACGGCCGCCTTGCCAAGCACAAGGCCACCGCCGAGGCCCTGGGCCTCAAGAAAATCGGCGACGTCACCGTGCAGCCCGACAACGAGGCCACCCGCGGCAAAATCGCCCTGATCGGTTACCTCCTCAACGTAACCGAGGAAAAGTAAGGAGGCGCCAGAAATGAATTTGCATGATCTTTCCCCCGCGCCCGGTTCCACCCAGGTGGGCAAGCGCAAGGGCCGCGGCCCCGGCACCGGCAACGGCAAGACCGCCGGCCGTGGGCACAAGGGCCAGTGGGCCCGCTCCGGCGGCGGCGTGCGCGTGGGCTTTGAGGGCGGCCAGATGCCTCTGGCCCGCCGCGTGCCCAAGCGGGGCTTCAACAACATCTTTGCCAAGCCCTTGGAAGCCATTAACGTGGCTTCCCTCAACAAGTTTGAAGACGGCGACACCGTGAATGTTTGCGACCTGCTGGATAAGGGCATCCTTTCCAAGTGCGAGTACGGCGTGAAGGTGCTGGGCAACGGGACGCTTTCCAAGAAGCTGACCGTTCGCGCGTCCGCCTTTTCCGCCTCCGCCAAGGAGAAGATCGAGCAGGCCGGCGGAAAGGCCGAGGTGATTTGATTTGATCTCCACCATTCGCAACGCATGGAAGATCGAAGAGTTGCGCAAGAAGATCCTCTTCACCCTGCTGGCTCTGCTGATCTTCCGTCTTGGCTCCGTCATTCCCGCTCCCTTTGTGGACGGCAATGTGCTCAAGGAGTATCTGAAGGGCCAGTCCGGCACCATCTTCACCCTTCTGAACGCCATGAGCGGCGACGCCTTCGCCCAAGCGACGGTCTTTGCCCTCAGCATCCAGCCCTATATCAACAGCTCCATCATCATTGAGCTGCTGTGCATCGCCATTCCGGCGCTGGAGCGGCTGAAGACCGACGGCGGCGAGGAAGGCCGCAAGAAGATCGCCGCCATCACCCGCTATACCACCGTGGCCATCGCGGTGCTCCAGGGCTTCGGGTATTTCACCCTGCTCAACTCCTGGTCCAAGCAGCAGACGGCTCTGGGTGGCAGCCCCATCCTCAACATGGGCACCGGCGTGCCCGTCTGGCTGATGGGTATTATCATCGTCCTGGCCTTTACCGCCGGCTCCGCCTTCCTGATGTGGCTGGGTGAGCAGATCACCGAGTTCGGCATCGGAAACGGCATCTCCATCATCCTGTTCGGCGGTATCGTCTCCCGGGTGCCCAGCATGGTCATGGGCATGATCACCGGGGTGCAGAACTGGAGCCACAACAACAAGGCGGCGGCCGAGGCCGCGGCGGCGGGCACGGAGGCCTCCCTCCGGGACGGGGCCATGCACCCCGCCCTTATCCCGCTGTTCCTGGTGGGGATGCTCCTGCTGGTCATCTTCATCGTGTTTATCACCAACGCCGAGCGCCGCATTCCTGTGCAGTACGCCAAGCGGGTGGTGGGCCGGAAGATGTACGGCGGCCAGTCCACCCACCTGCCCATGAAGGTGAATATGTCCGGCGTTATGCCCATCATCTTTGCCCAGGCTATCGCCTCGCTCCCCGCCACCATCGCGGCCTTTGCCGGGGTGACCAAGGAGTCCAAGGGCTTCGGCGGCGGGTTCATGCGGGTGTTTGACTCCAGCGGCGTGCTGTACGCCGTCGTCTACTTCCTGCTGATCCTGGGCTTCAGCTACTTCTACTCCTCCATCCAGTTCAACCCCGTAGAGGTGGCCAACAACCTGAAGAAGAACGGCGGCTTCGTTCCTGGCTTCCGTCCGGGCAAGCCCACCGCCGACTTCATTCACAAGGTCCTCAATAAGATTACCCTGTTTGGCGCTTTGTATCTGTCGGTGATCGCCATCCTGCCCATCATCACCGGCAACATCATCGGCATCCAGTCTCTCGCCATCGGCGGTACCTCCATCATCATCGTGGTGGGCGTCGCGCTGGAGACGGTAAAGGCCATGGAGGCCCAGATGCTCATGCGCCACTACAAGGGCTTCCTGGAGTAAGGGGTGGCCCATGAAGATCATCTTCTTGGGCGCGCCCGGCGCGGGAAAGGGAACACAGGCTGAGATCTTCTCTGCGCGTCTGGGCATCCCCACCATCTCCACCGGCAACATCCTCCGCGCCGCCATCCAAGCGGGCACAGAGGTAGGGCTCCAGGCCAAGGCCCTCATCGACGCGGGCCAGCTGGTCCCCGACCAGGTGATCCTCGCCATCGTGAAGGAGCGGCTGAGTCATGACGACTGCGCCAAGGGCTTTATCCTGGACGGCGTGCCCCGCACGCTGGCCCAGGCCCAGGCCATGGAGGATATGGGAATCGTCATCGACCGGGTGGTAGACCTGGAGGTTCCCGACGAGGCCATTATCCAGCGCATGAGCGGACGGAGGGTCTGCGAGAGCTGCGGCGCTCCCTACCACGTGGAGGCCAACCCCTCCAAGACCGAGGGGATCTGCGACCACTGCGGCGGTAAGCTGGTCACCCGCAAGGATGACCGGGCCGAAACGGTGAAGGAGCGTCTGGAGGTCTACCACAGCGTGACCGAGCCCCTGAAGGACTTTTACGGGGAGCGGGGCCTGCTGTGCACGGTCCCCGGTGACAAGGGCAGCTTGGAGGACGTCTCTGCCGCCATTGCCAAGACTCTGGGAGTGTAAGCATGGAGCTTATCACCATCAAGACCCCTGAAGAGATTGAAAAAATGCGTGCCGCCGGGCGGCTCACTGCCCGGGCAAGAGCTCTGGCGGGCAGCATGATCCGCCCCGGTGTTACCACCGGGGAGATCGACCGGGAGGTCCACAAGTTTATCCGCGGTCACGGCGCCAAGCCTTCCTTCTTAGGCTACGGCGGCTTTCCCGGCTCCATCTGCGCGTCGGTGAATGAGGTGGTCATCCACGGCATTCCCGGTAGCCGCAGACTGGAAGAGGGGGACATCGTGTCCATTGACGTGGGGGCCTATCTCCACGGCTTCCACGGCGACTGCGCCGCCACCTTTCCCTGCGGAAAGGTTTCGGCCGAGGCGCGGCAGCTAATGGAGGTGACCCGGGAGAGCTTTTGGAAGGGCATCGCCCAGGCCAAGGCAGGCAACCGGGTCCGGGACATCGGCCACGCGGTACAGCAGTATGTGGAAAGCTTCGGCTACGGCGTTGTGCGAGACTTCGTCGGCCACGGTGTGGGCCGGCAGATGCATGAGCCGCCCGAGGTCCCCAACTACGGCCCCGGCGGACACGGGCCCCGGCTGATGCCAGGAATGGTCATCGCCCTGGAACCCATGGTATGCGCCGGGGATTGGCGGGTGAAGGTGCTGGAGGACAACTGGACCACCGTGTCTGTTGACGGCAGCCTCACCGCCCATTATGAAAACACCATCCTCATTACCGAAGGAGAGCCGGAGATCCTCACCGACCCAGGAGAAGGCTATGAGCTATGAGACAGGCGGTCTGGTCCGGGCGACAGCCGGGCGGGACCGGGACAAACTCTTCTGGGTGGTGGGACGGGAGGAGGAAACGGGCCGGCTGCTGCTGGCCGACGGCAAACGCCGCAAGGGCGGTCGGCCGAAGGTCAAAAGCCCCAAGCACGTAGAAGCCGTCACCATGTCGGCGCCAAAGCCTCCGCCCCCGGTCACCCAAGCCTTACAGCAAGGAAAAACGGTCTCTGACCGAGCGCTGAGACGGGCCCTCGCGGCCTTTAAGGAGGAAATGAGCCTTGGCAAAGGATGATATGATCGAAGTGGAGGGCGTTGTGACAGAAGCTTTGCCCAACACCACCTTCCACGTGGACATCGGGAATGGACACATCATTCTCGCCCACATCTCCGGCAAGCTACGCATGAATTTCATCCGCATCCTGCCCGGAGACAAGGTGACCGTCCAAATGTCGCCCTATGATGTGACAAGAGGACGCATTACCTGGAGAACAAAATAAGAAAACAACAACGACCCTGCCGTGGCACGGCCTTGCCTGAACCGCGGCGGGGGGCCATTCAGGCATTCACATGAAGGAGGTTTCTCAATGAAAGTCAGACCGTCTGTGAAGCCCATGTGCGAGAAGTGCAAGATCATCAAGCGCAAGGGCAAAGTTATGGTCATTTGCGAAAACCCCAAGCACAAGCAGAGACAAGGTTAAAGGGAGGTGCAGTAGAAAATGGCACGTATTGCCGGTATTGACTTGCCGAAGGACAAGCGGGTAGAGATCGGTCTCACCTACATTTTCGGCATTGGGCGCACCAGCGCCAACAAGATCCTCGCCGCCACGGGCATTGACCCCGACACGCGGGTGAAGGACCTGACCGAGGAGCAGGAAGCGGCTCTGCGCGAAGAGATCGCCCGGGATTACACCGTGGAGGGTGACCTGCGCCGCAACGTGGCGCTGGATATCAAGCGGCTGACCGAGATCGGCTGCTACCGTGGCATTCGCCATCGTAAGGGCCTCCCTGTGCGCGGCCAGCGGTCGAAGACCAATGCCCGCACCCGCAAGGGTCCGAAGCGCACCGTGGCCAACAAGAAGAAGTAAGGAGGGAAGAGAATAATGGCTGCTACTACCAAAGGCAAGAAGACGACCACTCGTCGCCGCCGCGAACGCAAGAACATTGAGAAGGGCGCCGTGCATATCCGCTCTTCCTTCAACAACACCATGGTCACCGTGACCGACACCCAGGGCAACGCCATCTCCTGGGCCTCATCCGGCGAGATGGGCTTCCGGGGTTCCCGGAAGTCCACCCCCTTTGCGGCCCAGACCGCCGCGGAGACCGCCGCCAAGGCCGCCATGGAGCATGGGCTCAAGAGCGTCGAGGTCTTCGTCAAGGGGCCCGGCCAGGGCCGCGAGGCCGCCATCCGCGCCCTGCAGGCCGTGGGCCTGGAGGTCACCCTCATCAAGGACGTGACCCCCATCCCCCACAACGGCTGCCGCCCCCCGAAGCGGCGCCGGGTGTAATTTGGAAGGAGGAAGAGGAAAATGGCTAAGAATATGCAACCGGTGGCCAAGCGCTGCAAGGCGCTGAACGTCTCTCCCGCCGCCATGGGTTACGCCAAGAAGCAGACCAACCGCAATCCCAAGGGCCAGATGCGCCGTAAGCAGAGCGAGTACGCTATGCAGATGAACGAGAAGCAGAAGGTCAAGTTCGTCTACGGCATCATGGAGAAGCAGTTCCGTATGTACTACGAGAAGGCCGCCCGGATGGAGGGCAAGACCGGCGAGCTGCTGCTCACCACCATCGAGCGCCGTCTGGACAACGTGGTGTACCGTCTGGGCTTCGCCATGACCCGCCGCGAGGCCCGTCAGAGCGTCAACCACGCCCACTTCACCGTCAATGGCCGTAAGGTGAACATCCCCTCCTACCTGGTGAAGCCCGGAGATGTGATCGAGGTCCGGGAGAAGAGCCGCGACAGCATCCGCTTCAAGCGATTCACCGGTGAGGACGCCCCCATCTTTGCCACTCCCAAGTGGCTCAGCCGCGAGAAGAACGCCCTGAAGGGCACCGTTCTTCAGATGCCCGAGCGTGAGGATATTGATATGCCTGTTGAGGAGCACCTGATCGTCGAGCTCTACTCCAAGTAATCGGCTCCCCTCATTTCAGTCATCCAACAACGGAAAAAGGAGGGTCAATACCATATGGTAGAAATCGAAAAGCCCCGCATCGAGTGTATCGAAAACCCCGGCGAGGAATTTCACGGCAAGTATGTGGTCGAACCCCTGGAGCGCGGCTACGGCACCACCTTGGGAAATTCCATGCGGCGCATCCTCTTGTCCTCTCTGCCCGGTACGGCGGTGACCTCCATCAAGATCGCCGGCGTCCAGCATGAGTTTTCCACCATTCCCGGTGTGAAGGAGGACGTGACCGAGATCGTCCTGAACGTGAAGGGCATTATTGCCAAGCTGTACAGCGAGGGCGCCAAGACCGTCTATATCGAGGCCAGTGGCGAGGGCGAGGTCACCGCCGGTGACATCAAGGCCGACGGCGAGGTGGAGATCCTGAATCCGGAGCTCCACATTGCCACCCTGGGTCCTGACGCCAGCCTCAACATGGAGCTCATGCTGTCCCACGGCCGGGGCTATGTCCCCGCCGACCGCAACAAGCCCCAGCAGGCCATTATCGGGGTCATCCCGGTGGACTCGGTGTATACGCCGGTGAAAAAGGTGAACTACACCGTGGAAAACACCCGCGTGGGCGACGCCACCGACTTCGACAAGCTCACCCTGGAGGTCTGGACCAACGGCGTCATCTCCGCCCGGGACGCCGTCAGCCTAGGGGCGCGCATCCTCTGCGACCACTTTATGCTCTTCACCGACCTGAGCGAGACCATGGGCAGCCGTTCCACCGTGGTGGAAAAGTCTGAGGCCCAGCGGGACAAGGTGCTGGAGCTGACCATTGAGGAGCTGGATCTCAGCGTCCGCAGCTTCAACTGCCTGAAGCGTGCCAACATCAACACGGTGGAGGATCTGATCTCTAAGACCGAGGACGAGATGATGAAGGTGCGCAACCTGGGCCGCAAGTCCCTGGAAGAGGTCATGAACAAGCTGGCCATGATGGGACTGTCCCTGGCCAGCGAAGAGAACTGATTTTTCCCCAACATTGGAGGTGTAAAAAATGCCTATGCGTAAACTCGGCAAGCCCACCGACCAGAGAATGGCCATGCTGCGTCAGCTGACCACCGACCTGCTGGACAAGGGCCGCCTGGAGACCACCGTCACCCGCGCCAAGGAAGTGGCGCCCATGGCGGAGAAGATGATCACCCTGGCCAAGAAGAACGACCTGGCCAATTACCGCCAGGCGCTGTCCTTCCTCACCAAGGAGGATGTGGCCAAGAAGCTCTTTGGCGAGCTGGCTCAGAAGTACTCCACCCGGGACGGCGGCTACACCCGCCTGGTCCGCACCGGCCCCCGCCGCGGCGACGCTGCGGAGATGGCAATCATAGAGCTCATTTAAAAGGCAAAAAAAATTCCCACCCGGAAGGGTGGGAATTTTTTTGCCTTTTTTCTTTCCTTACCGCCCAATCACGGGAGAGATAGGCCCGTGGAAGGAGACCAGGGTATCGGAGTCCAGATAGAAGGTTCGGAACTCCACAATGGTGGGATCCTGGAAGTCAAAACGTCCGGCGCAGTTGTTGTATTGGCTCTGGGTGAGGGTGAACTGGCGGCTGTGGCTTTCTACCAGGTGGCCCTTTTCATTGTAGCCGCCTACCATGGCGATCAGCTCGTCCCGGGGGTCGTCCTTGGCGGGGTGAAAGCCTGCGTAGACCGAGAAGCCGTCCTCGGTGGGCCAGGCGGAGCAGCCCAGGTAGCCGACGCCGTCCAGCAGAGCCTGGATGTTCAGCCGTCCCGCCCCTGAGTAGTTGGAGGCGGAGGTGTTTCCCTTGTCGTCCACGGTGACCTTGTCGGGGGTGTTGTTCTTCAGAAGGGTCAAGAAGTCGCCCTGGGTCATGGTGGGGTCTGCCTCCAGCAGGAGCGCGGCGGCGGCGGCCACCTGGGGAGTGGAGAAGGAGGTGCCGATCTTGGCCTGGTAGCCGGTGTTGGTCTTATAGTCCAGAGAGACGATGGGGGAGCGGCTGACCCCGCCGGGGGCGCAGATGTCCACGCTGGTGACCCGCTGGGAGTAGTAGGTGAGGCGGCCTTCATTGTCGGTGGCGCCTACGCTGATGACATTGTCCCAGGCGGCGGGATATTGCTCCAGGACCGTGCCGTCGTTGCCGGCGGCGGCAACGAGGATGCAGCCCGCCTGATAGGCGGCATTGACCGCCGTTTGCAGGGAGGAGGACTTCTTCTTGACGCCCCAGCTCATGTTGATGATGTCAGCTCCGTTTTCCACGGCGTAGTTGAGGCCGCTGATCAGGTTGGAGGTGTAGCCGCCTAGGTGTCCCGGGGTGTTGGTAAAGCAGCGGATGGGGAGAATGGTCACGTCAGGGGCGATGGAGGCGATGCCCTCGCCGTTGTTAGTGTCGGCGGCGATCACGCCGCAGACCATGGAGCCGTGGCCTACATCATCGGCCCAGTTGCCGCTGCTGTAATAGCCGTAGTGCTTGCCGTCCAGATCGTAGCGGCCATCCTCCTCCTCCCGGTAGAAGAAGTAACGCCCGCGGCCTATCTTTGTGGGGGCGTCGATGTGGTAGTCGTTCAGACCGGAGTCGATCACCGCCACGGTGACCCCCCGGCCGGTGAGCCCGGATTCCCAGGCGGAGCGCACATTAATGCCGTACACCCCTGTGAGGTTCTGTTGTTGCCCGAGCTTGGGGTCGTTGGGGTCCACGGGAACCACGTCAAAGAGCTCCGCCTTGTAGTCGGGCTCCGCCACCGTCACCTGGCCGGCGTAGACCAGGCTCTGGATCTCGTCCAGAGAGGCGGCCTTGTAAATATTCCAGTCCTCCGAGAGGGGCAGCAGCTCCTCACGCTCGTCGGCGGCGGCCAACAGGGTGGCGGCGGCCAGCGGATCGGCGGAGAAGGGGAGGGGCCGGGCCTGGTCCAGGACGATCAGGTATCCGGCGGACTCCACATCAAAAGAGGCTTCAGAGACGTTTTCAGCCGCACTGACGGGCACGGCGGCCAGGGTGAGGGTAATGACCAGGGAGAGCGCAAAGGCGCTCAGAGCCTTTAAAATTCGTTTCACAGCGTATCACTCCTTTCGCTTGCTTAGTCCTGGGGGAGCAGGTTGGTGATCAACCGCTCCAGCATGGTGGCTACCTCTGCCCGGCTGGCCTTGCCACCGGGGTCCAGAACGCCGCCGCTCTTGCCGTTGATCAGGCCGGTGGCGACAGCCCACTGCATGGCGTCTGCCGCCCAGGGGGAGACCCTGGAGCTGTCGGAGAAGGCGGCGAGGGAGGAGCGCTTGGAGACGTCCAGCCCCTGGTCCTTCATGTAACGGTAGAGGATGGTGGCCAGCTGCTCCCGGGTGACAGGGTCGTTGGGGAGGAAGCCGTCGCCGTTGCCCTGGACGATGCCGTGGGAGTTGGCCCACACCACCGCGTCGGTGAACCACACGCCGTTGGGCACGTCCCGGAAGACGTTGGAGGCGCTGACGGCGGGTGTGCTCTCCAGGCGGTAGAGGACGGTGACCACCATGCCACGGGTCATGTCGCCGTTGGGGGAGAAGGTGGTTTCGGAGGTGCCCTGGAAGAGGCCGCGCCCGGCGACAAAGGAGATAGCGTCCTTGGCCCAGTGGTTGGACGTGTCGGAGAATACCTTGCTCACCACCTCGGGCTGGGCGGCGCCTACGGTCAGTTCGGCGGAGCCGGTGAGGGCGACGGTGAGAGTGCCGTTGGTGATGACGGATTTCTTCAGCACGTCCTCGGAGACGCCGCCCTTGACGGCGGTGACGATCGCGGCATTCACCGGGGCGGAGAAGGTGGCGGAGCCTCCGGTGAGGGAGGTGAGCTGCCGACCGTTGCTGGTGAAGGTGACGGCCAGGGTGTTGTCCTGGTTACGGATGGTGATCGAGACGTTTCCGCTGTTGGAAAAGCTGGCCAGGACGGCCTTGGGAATGGTCACCGTACCGATGGCGGTCTGGATACGCAGGGAGTTGTTCTGGGTCTTGGCCCGCAGGGTCTTCACCAGAGAGCCGGGGAAGGTGACGGTGATGGAAGTGAGCCCACTGGTATTCTTGGGCGCGATGGTGAGGACTCCGGTGGCGGTGGTCTGGGAGAGGGTGTCCACATCTGTGGTGCTCAGAGTGGAGGTGCCGGTGGTACCCGTTTTGCTGGTGGAGGGGGTGACAGTGGAGTCGGTGACCTCCGGTTCAAGAATGTCGCCTCCACCAAGGCTGCCTCCGCCGGAGGGCGGATTGCCCACGGTGATGGTGATGGGGAGGTTTTTAAAGACGACCGCCTTGCCGGAGGTGGTGGAGGCCTCGGGGAAGGTGATCTGGGCGGTGAGGGTGACGGTGGTACGGAGGTCTGTCTTGGGATTCTGGACTTTGAGGACCACATAGCGGTGGCCTTTGGCGTCCGTCTCCTTTTCAATGGTGACATAGCTGGGCACTTTCTTTGCGTCCCAGCTCCAATCCACCGACTGGGCGTCCCGTTCGGAGACCGGGTCGTTATACTGGTTCACCAGCTCAAAGGTATAGGTCTCGGAGGCGTTTTGGTAAACAGGCTTGGCGTCCGGCTTGTTGGGGTCGGCCTTGGGGAGGTCCAGCTTAATGGAGGTGGGACCTTTGATGGTCATCAGGGTAGGGACCAGGCTGCCTTGGGTCAGCGTCAGAGGCGCGGAGGAGTCCAGGGGCTCGCCGTCGCCCTTGGGGGTGGCGGTCACGGTGACCTGGAGGGGGTTTTTCGTGGTGGGCTCGGCGTTGCGGTCGATGGTAACGGTGGCGGAGGCGGCGTTGTCCTTATTGGACTTGATACTCACGCCCTTCACCGTCTTTCCGGCTTCGTCGGTCACCGCCCAGGCAAACTCGCACAGAGAGGAGTCGATCTCGTGGCCGTTGGGGTCCTGGGCTACGGCCACGTAGGATAGGGTCCGCGTCTCATTATTGGTTTCGGAGGAGTTGTATTTCACAAACCACTTGGGGATGACGGCCGCGTCAGGTCCGGTGAGGGTGACGGCGTCCAGAGTCTGCTGACCGGAGACGTTCATCGTAACGGCAATGGAGCGGGTAAAGCCTTCCGCGGAGGCAGAGAGGGTGAGGTGGTAGACCCCCTCGGGAGTCTCCGGGGCGATGCGCAGACGGCGGATGCTTTGATAGCGGGGATAGCTACCGGTGACCGCGCTGCCCGGGTCTATGATGGTCACCAGGTTGGTGGACCCGCTCTGGGGAGAACCCTCCAGCTTCCAGGTGACAGACTTGCTGGTCACAGGGCTGCCGTACTGGTCCAGCAGCTCCAGAGCAAAGCAGTCGGAGAGGACGCCGGGGGCGGTGTCCAGGGTGGTCTCTTCCTGGGCGGTCTCAAAGACAAAGTTGGGGCTCAGGCCGCTGCCCTGACGCAGAACGGCGGAGGACACTACGGAGTCTTCCTTGGTGAGGAAAAAGAACTTGGTCTTCTCCAGAGGATCTTCGTTGGGGTAATAACCGAAGTCAATGCCGATGTAACGGATGGTGGCGTCGTTTTCACCGGGGTCCTTCATGGAGTTGGAGTTGGCAATGGGCTCGATGGTGAGGGCCACGCGCCCGGTGGAACGGTCATAGGCCAAGTAGACGCCGGTGAGGGGGGTGTAGACGTCGATGTCATATTCGGTCAGTCCCAGGTCCAGGAGCGGACGGTTCACCGTCTTGCCGCCCCGGGTGATCTGGGCCATCATGGTGCCGTGATAGGTCTTGGGAGCCAGCGTGGGGACGGGGAAGGAATAACGGTCGGCAATGGGGTCGCTGTCCCCCTCGTCAAAGAGAATGAACAGGTCCTTAATGTTGGGATAGACGGTGATCTGGGCGGTGAGGGAGACCGACTGTCCATCGTAGACCGCGGTGATGGGGGTGGTGTAGAGCCCGGGCTCCGTGTTGCTGTTCAGGGTGAAGGAACCGGAGGCGCCCAGCCAGGAGACTCCCTGGGTCAGCTCGGTGACCGCGCCGGTGGCCCGGTCCAGAAGGACGGGGGTGTAGGTCAGGGAGAGCTGGGAGCCCTCCTTGCCATAGATGGCGTCTACCCCGCCGGAGAGGAGCTCTCCGCCCCGGCGGAGGGTCAGGACCTTTTCTGTGTCGGTGGGCTCCAGAGTGAACTCCTTTGTGGACAAGCAGTCTTTGGCGCCGTCCGCCTTGGGCAGCCAGACCGAGAGGGTGAGCTTGCCCGGCTTGGCCGACGGGGAGACGGTGAGCACCCCGCTTTTCAGGGTGACTCCCGCGGGGGCTTTTTCATTCTCGTCGGTCACCGACCAGCGAAGGCTGTCGGGCAGGGCCACAGAGGCCCCGTCGGCGTCCAGGGCGGTCACACCCACAGGATACTCCAGGGAGCCGGAGGTGGGGATGGAAAGACGGTCCGGGGCGCTGAGAGTCAGGGCGGTCACCTTGGGGAGGATGGTGATGTGTACGGGAATGGCGGCGGAGAGCCGGGAGGCGGTCTCGGTGACGGTGACAGTGCAGAAATACTCGCCTGGCCTGGCCTGGTCCAGCTTCCACTCCAGGCCGCCGTCGGCGGTAGTGTAGGTGGGAGCGCCGGTCTCTTCTCCGGCAGGAAGGCCGGAGACCGCCCAGGTCCAGGTCAGCCCGTCAGCGCTGAGCTGCGCGCCGTCCGCTGAAAGAAGAACGGGGGAGAGCTTGGCGGCGTTGGCTTCGCCGTGGGTGGTGGTGAGGGCAAGAGACTCTGCCACCGTGCCCTTGTGGAGCAAAGCGGCGCGGACGGGGACGCTGGAGCCCTCCTCCGGGGGAAGCAGGGTGAGGGTCAACTCACCGTAGACGTTGCCCGACGTTGCCCGGAGACGGTAGTTGCCGCTCTGGGCGCCGTTGTCCACAGTGACGGTGAGGTTGCCGTTGAAGTCGATATCACTGGTCACGCCGGTGGTCTCCGCCGGCTCATCCTCTCCCCGGACGACGGTGAAGCCGCCCGCCTCCAGGGCGGGGGCGGGGATGGCGTTGCCTTGGGCGTCCAGAGCGGAGAGGGTATAGCGCAGGGTAAGTGGGTCGCTGGAGGGGATCTGGACGGAGGCGGGGCCGGAGAGGACCAGCCGGTGCAGCTGTGTCTCCAGCTCAAGGGTGACATTGGCCGCCGCGCGCAGGGGGCCCAGGCTGGCGTGGAGCGCGAAGGAATAGGTCCCGCCGGGCAGGGAGGATGCGGCGGTGAGCCGCCCATCCTGTGCGACCTCGATCCCCGCGGGCGCGCCAGACAGAGACCAGACGACCGTCTGGTCGTCCATGATGTTGCCGTATTGATCCTCCACCCGCACGGCATAAGGGAAGGAGAGCTCTTCGCCAGCAACGCCGGTGATGGTGTGGTCGCCTGCCTCGGCGCCGCTTCGTAGGATACGGAGCTGCCGGGCGACCGGGTCGGCGTTTTTCAGGGTGATGGTCACGGGAGCGGAGGTGAGGGGGTGATCGCCGTTGTCCCGGGAGGCGGTGAGGGTAAAGGCGCCGGGGATGGCGTCGGAGCTGATGAGCAGCAGGCTGTCGGAAACAGAAACGCCGTCCGTCTGTCCGTTTAGGGTCCAGGTAAGGCCGGTGAGGCCGGGCTGGAGCTCCTCGCCCTTGCGTCCGGTGGCGGAGAGCGCCAGCGTCACGGTGTGGCCGGTGGAGGGGATGGTCACCTCGTCAGGCAGGGTATCGATGGTGATGGCATCCAGCTCCACGGGGGTGGAGTTGGGGTATTCCAGCGCGCAACCGGTGACCACGCTTTCGCTGCCCACCTGGGCGGCGGCGTGGTCCACGGTAAAGACGCCTTGGAAAAACTGGTCCAGGGTCTTGCCCGCGGCGGGGCGGTAGTGGAAGGAGACCAGGTCGGTAAGGGCGGCGGGCTTGGCGCAGGAGAGGGAGAAGGTAAGGGTGGCCAGGTCCCCGTTGACGCTCCAGGCGGCGTCCTCTACCGTGACGCCCGTCTTGGCGGTCAGGCAGTTGGCGGCATTGCCCGTGACACCGGGGGCGACCATGCCGCCGCTTTGGTTGAGGGGCTGGACATAATCGGTGCGGAAGGTGAGGGAGACATGGGCGGCGGTGAAGGTAAGACCCTTTGTGCCGCCGTTATTCAGAGAGAGGGTAAGGGCGCGATTGACGTCCTTGACCGGGGCGGCGTCCCGGGCGGTGAGAGAGGCGGCGCTCCCGTCGCCAACGCCCCGGGTCAGGTCATTGCCGTTCGCGGCGGCGGTGAGGAAGAGGGAGACGTCCTCGGCGTCTACCGCACTGTCGCCGTTCAGGTCGGGGGTAAGGCCCCCGGGGGCGGCGGAGAGGGGCAGGCCATAGCGGGAGAGCAGATCGGTGAGGTCGCTCACGTTCCGCTGGCCGTCGTTGTTCACGTCGCCCAGGAAGGAGGAAATGTCCAGATCGACAAAATATTCGGTGTCATCGGTGATGATCGTGGCATTTTTGTTCCGGGCAGGCAGATACCCCGCCCGTTTGACCAGAAGGTAGTAGGAGCCCGGGGAGATACCGTCCAGGGTGTAGGAGCCGTCGTTCCTGGTGGCAACGGTGTTGGCGTAGGCGTAGCCGGTGGTGGTGTCTACCAGGCTGACAGCGGCGTCCGCCACAGGGGCGTCTTCCGCGCCGGTCACCTCTCCGTGGATGGACACGGAAAAGCCGGTGGCCTCTGTCAGGGGCGCCCCCTCCAGGCCGGGTCCTGTGACATAGTAGACAGCGGCCTCTGCGGTGCGCAGACGGATGTTGGTAAAGGTGACCTTGCCGTCCGCCTCGGCCACGGCGGAGCCGATGAACAGCGGCTCCGAAGCCAAAAGCAGCTGGGCGGTCAGTGCCGGAGGTGTGCCGGAGACGGCCCGGGGGAGAACGATCAGGGTGTAGAGCTCACCCTTTTTGACCTTGGACACATCGCCGGCCTGCAGACCTGTGCCGGGGGTGTAGTTAGGAACGGTGATCGCCAGAAGATCGGCGCTTTCCTCGGCGGCGGGGTGCGGCTCGGCCTCGGCGGCAAGGGCGGCCAGAGGAGAGCCCAGCGCCAAGAAACCGGCCAGGGCGGCGGAGAGGAGGCGGGAGCGGACAGAGGTCATATGGATCACCCTTTAAGCAAGATTTTTGGGGCAAAAAAGCAAAGGCCTATACATATTAAATATAACATATCCGTCGAAAAAGGTCAAGGGACAGGCGGGGGCCTCGGGGAGGAAAAAGCTGGCGGCAAAAGGGGATATAGCCGGAAAACGGAAGGTATATGCTTAGACGAAAAAAGGACCGGTGGAGCTCCACCGGTCCTTGTGAAAATTTTAGTTGAAGGTGAGCGCGTTTTGAGCAAAAAGGCGGCGCAGACGGTTTTTCAAGGGCGTGTGCGCCGGGCTTTGAAGCCCGGGGTCCTGGGCCAAAAGCGTCTGGGCGGCGGCCTGTGCCTGCTCCAGAAGCCGCACATCCACCCCCAGGTCAGCTATGTGGAGCTGGGGCAGGCCGTGCTGGCGCTCGCCAAAGAAATCGCCGGGGCCTCTCTGCTCCAGGTCGGCCTGGGCAATGCGGAAGCCGTCGGTGGTGGCGCAGAGGGTTTTGAGCCGCGCCCTGGTGTCGGGGCTTTTATTGTTGGAAACCAAAACGCAGTAGGACTGCCACTGCCCCCGGCCCACCCGCCCCCGAAGCTGGTGGAGCTGGGAGAGGCCGAAGCGGTCGGCGTTTTCAATGACCATGAGCGCGGCGTTGGGAACATCCACCCCCACCTCGATGACAGTGGTGGAGACCAGGATATCGGTCTTGCCCTCCGCAAAGGAGGCCATGGCCGCCTCCTTTTCCTTGGGCCGCAGCTTGCCGTGGACCAGGGCCACGCTCCGGTGGGGAAAGACCTTGTTCGCCAAATGGTCCGCGTAGGTTTTGACCGACTTGAGGGTGGGGTCTCCCTCCTGGGCCTCTGACTCCTCCACGGCGGGGCAGACGATATAGACCTGCCTGCCCTCAGCAATCTGCTTATCAATAAAACTGTAAAGGCGTTGACGTTTACTTTCACCGACCAGGAAGGTGTCCACCGGCTTTCGGCCGGGGGGCAGCTCGTCCAGAACGGACACGTCCAGATCCCCATAGACGATGAGGGCCAGGGTGCGGGGGATGGGGGTGGCGGAGAGGACCAGGATATGGGGGTGCCCCCCCTTAGCGGCCAGGGCGGAGCGCTGGTTCACTCCAAAGCGGTGCTGCTCGTCCACCACGGCCAAAGCCAAATTTTGAAACTCCACCCCCTCAGTCAAAAGGGCGTGGGTGCCCACCGCCACCTGGGCCTCCCCGCTGGCCAGCTGCGCTCGGATGGCGCGTTTCTCGGCGGCGGTCTGAGAGCCGGTTAAGAGCACTACCGTTACACCGGCCGGCGCCAGCAGGGCGGAGAGGGTGCGGTAGTGCTGCTGGGCCAGCAGCTCGGTGGGGGCCATCATAGCCCCCTGGGCGCCGCTTTGGGCGCACCGCCACAGGCAGAAGGCGGCGATGGCGGTTTTTCCCGAGCCAACGTCCCCTTGGACCAGACGGTTCATGGGGACGGCTTTGGAGAGGTCGGCGGCGCATTGGCCGATGACCTTTTTCTGCGCCCCGGTGAGGGAGAAGGGGAGCAAGGACGCGAAGGCCGCCGCCTCGCCGTCGGGGAGAGGCAGACCGGTAAAGCGTTCCCGGTCCCGGCGCAGCAGGGAGAGACCTAGGGTCAACTGGAACAGCTCCTCAAAGGCCAGCCGGTCCCGGGCCAGACGCAGCTCATCCCAGCCGGTGGGCCGGTGGATCTGGCGGCAGCACCAGTCAGCGGGCATGAGCTTGTGCCGGGCCAGCACGCCGGCGGGGAGAAATTCCATCTCGGGACAGGCCAGAGCGTCTACGGCGGCCTGGGCCCAGGCCGCCACCTGAGGGTTGGTCAGTCCGGCGGAGAGGGGGTACCAGGGCACCAGAGAGCCGAAGAGCTTGGGGGCGTCGGCACGCTCGATCTGGGGGTTGACCATGGTGCGTCGGCCCCCCAGCAGGTCCAGCTTGCCAAAAAAGATGTAGGACTGCCCAAAGTCCAGGGAGCCGCGGACATAGGGGCGGTTAAAGAAGGTGAGGTCGATGGCGGCGGTGTCGTCGGCGACGGTACAGCGCACCACCTGCCGCCCGCCGGAAATGCGCGAGAGGGTGGCGGGCTTGGTAAGGTAAGCCTTGACGCACACGTTGACCCCGATGGGGGCGGAGGAGATGGGGTAGAGGACGGTGCGGTCCTCGTAGCGGCGGGGATAAAAGGTCAAAAAATCCCCCAGGCAGGTGAGACCCAGCTTGTGGAGAGCCTTCTCCTTCACCGGCCCTACGCCGGGAAGGGCGGAAAGGGGAGTGTCGTACGCCAGCGGCATGGATCGGCCCTACTTTTCCGCCTTGGCCGCCTTGGAGGCAGGCTTTTTTGCAGTGGCCTTCTTGGCGGTGGCCTTCTTGGCCGCTGCCTTTTTCGCGGGCGCGGGCTTGGCCTCCGCCAGGGCGTCCCGGTAGAAGGCCTCCAGTTTGGCTAGCGTGGGGAACACCGCCACATACATCCGGTTGCCCATGGCGTCGGCCAGGGCGTCGGGAATGCGCTCCACCAGCCGTATGGCGGGGTAGTATTTCTCCAGCAGCTGGGCGTCGGACAAAGCGAAATTCTTGCCGTCCCGCCTGCCGGCAAAGGCGCAGAAGATGTGGTCGCCTACGGTGGTCTCGCTGTGGTCAAAGGCGATCATATCCGCCCAGATCTTGTAGACATTGGTGGAGTGGGCAAAGTTGATCATGTCGGGGGTGAAGCCGCCGCAGGGGCGCATGTTCACCTCCAGGGCTACCACATCCCCCTTCTTGCCCAGGCCCGCCTGGTCCTGGGTGAGGCGGAAGAACTCAAAGTGGATGAAGCGGCTCTTGACTCCCCAGGCCTTCACCGCGGCCCGGCCTGCCTTGCGCACGTCGGGGGCCAGGTCCTTGACGATGTAGTAGATGGAGTTGTCCTGCTTGTTGACGATGTCCATAATGGACATGGGGGTGACGTTGCCCGTTTCAAACATGGGCTGGCCCTGGGAGTCGATGATGGCGTCGTAGGAGTTGACCTCGGCGTGGACAAATTCCTCCATGATATAGGGCACCCAGGAGCGGCGCTGGCCCAGGAAGCGGCGCAGATCCTCCTCGCTCTCCAGCTTGTGGGTGTCCGAGGCGCCTACGCCGTTGTCCGGCTTCACCACCACCGGCCAGCCCACCTCCTTGATAAAGGACATGCAGCCGTCGAAGTCGTCCACCATACGCCAGCGGCAGGTGGGGATGCCCGCCTTGGCGTAGTAGTCCTTCATCTTGGACTTATACTTGATGCGGTCGATGTCGCCCTCCTGGAAGCCGGAGGTGATGTGGAACTGGGTGCGCAGCCAGGCGTCCCGCTCCAGCCAGTATTCGTTGTTGCTCTCCAGCCAGTCGATGCGGCCGTACTTGTGGATGAAAAAGGCTACAGCCCGGTATACCGACTCGGTGTGCTCCAGACTGTCCACCCAGTAGTATTCGGTGAGGCTGTCGCGCACATGGTTGGCCAGCTGTTCATAGGGCTGGTCGCCAATGCCCAGCACGTGGAGGCCGTTGTCCTTCAGGGCGCGGCAGAACTGCCAGTAGTTGGTGGGAAAGTTGGGGGAGATAAAAATGGCGTTTTTCATGGAGTTAACCTCTTTTCTTTGGTGAGCCGGTTGGTTGGTCAGTCCTCCAGTAAGTACGGCGCAAAGTACGCGGCCTGCTTGTGCCACCAGGGCCAGTCGTGGTTCACGTCATAGCCCCAGTAGTCCACCCACATGCGGATGCCCTTCTGGCGGCACAGCTCATCCACTCTCCGGGTGGTCTCCGGCTGCTCCCAGGCGCCCAGGCCCACGCAGATGATCCCCTTGCCCTGGTTCAGCTGCTGGATGGTGGGGTGACCCTCAGGGAGGTTGGGGAGGAAGTGGACAGGGGAGTTGAGATAGACCCCTTCGTCCATGTAGCCGTCAAAGCCGTAGGAGGCGTCGTAGATGCCGCTGAGGGCCAGCACCCCGCCGAAGAGGTCGGGGCGGCGGAGGAACAGGTTGAGGGCGTGAGTGGCCCCCAGGGAGCAGCCGAAGGCGAGGACCTTGGGCTTGGCGTTTCGCTTGCCATTGGCCTTGTTCACCGTCTGGCGGATGAAGGGGACCAGCTCGTCGAAAATATAGCGCATCCACTGTTCGTGGCGCGCGGACCGCCAGGCGGGGTCGCCCTCCTTGTTGGACCAGGTCTCCTTGTCGATGGTGTCCAAGGTGAACACCATTACCTTCCCCGCGTCGATCCAGGGGGCCCAGGTGTCCGTCATCTTGAAGTTCTCAAAGTCGAAGAACCGCCCATCCTGGCAGGGGATAAAGAGCATGGGCTTTCCCCCGTGGCCGTAGACCTTGGTCTCCATCTCCCGGCCCAGCGCCTCCGACCACTGTTTGAAATACTGCACCTCCATCTTCTCTTCCTCCTTCGATGTGTCACGTTCGGGTTGGCCGCGCCACGACCCCGCTTCCCGGCCCTTGGCAAAATGCCGCTGGGCTGCGCCCAGCCTGTTTTTGCCGTGCGGTCCGGTCCATCGTGGCCTGCGCGTCTACCCTCACGCTTCCGGCAGATCGTACATCAACGTATTGATAAAGAACGGGATCTGCTTTTCCCAGCTGGCCTCGTTGTGGTTGCCGTTCGGCACCAGGCGGCAGGTGAGGTTGATCTTCTTGTCCAGCAAAATGGACGCTGTCTCCGCCAGACCGTGGAACATGGTCTTGTGAAAGCCCATCTCCCGCTGGCCGTAGTCCATGTAGAGCACCGTGTCCGTTCCCACCCGGGCGTTTTTCAGCATGGAAAAGAGCTTTTCCTGCCCAAACCAAAGCGACGGGGACAGCGCGGCCCCCCGGGAGAAGACCTGGTTGTACTTCATTACCCCGTAGAGGGTCATCAGCCCGCCCATAGAGCTGCCCCCCAAAAAGGTGTGCTCCCGGCCGGGCAGGGTGGGATAGTTGGCGTCTATGTAGGGCTTGAACTCGGTGGCGAAGAAGTCCATGGTAGCCTTCCCCTTGCCCTTGATGAGGCCAAAGTCGGGCATGGTGCAGGTGTAGGGGCAATATTCGATGATCCGCCCTCCGGCGGGGTCATGGTTGCACTCCACCGCCGCGATGATCAGGGGGGTGCGGGTGGCCTCCATATACTCTAAAAGGCCCCAGCTCTTGCCGTAGGTGGCCTCGGCGTCGTCAAACAGGTTGTGGCCGTCAAACATATAGAGCACAGGGAAGCGGAGGGCGGGATCTTCCGCAGCCAGGTCGGGAACGTAGACGTAGGCCCGGCGGGGCTGGTCGAGCGTAAGCTTTTGCAAGGTGACGTCAAAGATATCCAGCATGGGTCAGGGTCCTTTCCACACGAAAATCTCAAATCAGTTTACCACAGCACCGTAAAAAAAGCAATTCCCGCCGGGAGTTTTTTGGCCCCGGGGGACAAAAAAGCCCGACAGCGGGAAGCTGTCGGGCGTTACCTTTGGTTGGCGCGCTTGCGCGCCGTCATTAGGCCATGTGCTGGACCAGCTTGCCAAAGCGGCTGGGGTCCACATCGTCCTCGGCCACCACGGAGACCCGCTGACCGATCAGAGTGAACAGGCCCAGCAGGCTGCGGGCGTCCAGCATCACAGTGCCGTTGGTGAGATAGACCTCGTAAGGCTGCTCGGAAGCCAGCTTATTGATCTTCTGCACCTGCGCGGGGGTCTTAATGTCCAGTTCCTTCACCATTTGAGATCATTCCTTTCTTGCATGGCGTTGCTAGGCGGGATACCTTCCCGCATGGGTCAAGAGGCTCTCTTCTCTTGACGCCCACATTGTAGCCTACGCCACCCTGTCCCGTCAATCTCAAAAACCATCAAAGCTTACAACGGAAACGGTTCCAACTTGGTCATAATAACGAAACGATGCGGCGCGCGTACGGAAAAACCCGGAAAGATAAGATTATCAACCCCGCTTTTTGTCCACGAAAATATTAAAAAGTGTCCATCAACTGCAACAAGCTTGTCTCTGCCTTGACAGGAGAGCGAGGGGTGATATAATAGGGAGGACACTTTATCGGAGTAAAGAATTTGGCGAATGAAGGAGGCTTACTTATGTCCGAGCGCGTATACAACTTTTCCGCCGGGCCGTCCATGCTGCCCTTAGAGGCGCTGGAGCGGGCGGGCAGGGAGATCACCAACTACCAAGGCACGGGGATGTCCGTCATGGAGATGTCCCACCGCTCTAAGGCGTTCCAGAAGATTTTTGACGATACCCAGGCTAAGCTCCGCAAGCTGATGAACGTCCCCGAGGGGTACAAGATCCTCTTCCTCCAGACGGGAGCGTCGGGGCAGTTTTCTATGGTGCCTCTCAACCTCATTGGCAAGACGGGCAAGGCGGACTATGCCGTCACCGGCAATTTCTCCGGCATTGCTTATAAGGAGGCCAAGAAGTACGGCGACATCCACCTGGCCGCCTCCAGCGAGGACCAGAACCATACCTACATCCCCACCCAGGACCGGTTGGACCTGTCCCCCGACGCCAGCTATTTCTACTACTGCGCCAACAACACCATCTTCGGCACCGAGTGGCCCTACATTCCAGAGACGGGGGACGTGCCCCTGGTGTGCGATATGTCCTCGGACATTTTGTCCCGTCAGGTGGACGTGAGCAGGTATGGGATCATCTTCGCCGGGGCCCAGAAGAACATGGCTCCCGCCGGGCTGACGGTGGTCATCATCAAGGAGGACCTGGCGGGCCACGAGCTGCCCTACACCCCGCTGATGATGAACTACAAGACCATGATCGACAAGGACTCCATGTACAACACGCCCCCCTGCTGGTGCATCTACATGCTGGGGCTGACGCTGGACTGGCTGGAGGAGCAGGGCGGCGTGCCCGGTATGGAGAAGATCAAGCACGCCAAGGCCCGGATGCTCTATGACGTGATCGATTCCTCCAAGCTCTTTACCTGCGCCGCCCGGGAGGGCAGCCGCAGTGACATGAACGTCACCTTTCGCACCGCCGAGGCCGAACTGGACGCCAAGTTCATTGCCGAGAGCGTGGCGGCGGGCTTTACCAACCTGAAGGGCCACCGCCTGGTGGGCGGCATGCGGGCGTCCATCTACAACG
>ERZ779633.86-NODE-86-length-41041-cov-8.970136_pt1 | contig 41041 bp, 43 predicted proteins | sample MGYA00514195_ERZ779633 | MGnify/ENA primary metagenome ERZ779633 (study PRJEB29562, sample SAMEA4376707) | mouse gut metagenome | isolation source: Cecum | study: EMG produced TPA metagenomics assembly of the A DSS colitis mouse model was used to assess the microbial...
GGCACTTCATTGACCCAACTGGACGAAAGATAGAATCGATCATGCTTCCGGAAGGCTACATGCCAACAGGTCTCCACTCCAACGGTTTTTTGGTGGTGGAAAACGAACATGGAAAAAATATTGTAGATCAAGAGGGAAAACTGTTTTTTGAAAGCGAAAAAATCTCTATTACGCGGAAAAAAACACCTGACAATGTTCCCCTTTGGCTGGTAATGGAGAGTGGTTTCTCCTATGGTGGTTCCTCTTACTTTTCTCCGACCTGTGGAAAGGAGTTTGCAGGACTTACAGCGGAGGTTTACCAGCATACCATCACTGTTGACGGAACATATCTTTATGCCTTGGATACGGGAGAACTGTTGTTTGCCGCGCCGCTCAAGAACTTTTCGCAGGGGCTGGCAGTAGCCTCCGGTAGCAACAGGAAGTGGGGCTATATTGATGTGAGCGGCAACTGGGTCATTCCCCCGGTCCTGGATCAAGCCGAGGACTTTGTTAGCGATGTTGCGTACGTAAGGATGGGGGATACACCGGGATTGATTTTAAGACAAGGGTAAGACAAGGGTAAGACAAGGCGGTTCTTCTGCGAGACAAAGGGACGGTTAGCGTGAACCCAAAATAGAGAAGAACAGCCCCAAAGGGCGCAACAAAGGAGCCGCCCAATGGGCAGCGAAAGTTAAGGCATTTGTGTTATTTAGGCAGCGGCGTAGTTCGGGTGATAGGGCTGATCACGTTCTAATAATCTGTAGATCAAAATGAGGATCTTTCTGGCGACAGCAATAATGGCTTTCTTGCGGCCTAGCTTTCCTTGGTGGGACCAAAACCAAGCGTGGAATGAGGACCCTCTGGCCCGGACAGCAATCCAAGCCACCTGGCAGAGAATGACTTTGAGATAGGGATTTCCCGGTAGAATACTCCGGGATTTCACCTTCCCGGCACTCTCGTCATTTCGTGGGACCAACCCCGCCCAAGAGGCTAAGTGCTGCGGAGTGGGAAAGCTCTCCTGGGGTGCAGGACCAAGCTCCGCCAAGATAGTAGCCGCCGCTAAAGTGTCAATGCCGGGAATGGAATCCAGCAGTTCCATCTCTCTGGAGTAAGGGGCAAAGATAAGTTCCATCTCCCGGTCAATGTAGGCCAGATCCTCCTCGTCCTCCGCCAGCTTTTTCAGCAGAAGCCGGAGTAGGGATCGTTGGGCCTGAGTTAAACCGCCGCACACCGCTTCGGAGACTTCTTCCAAGGGTCGTTTCAGTCTCCGGCCTGCGGCTTCCAGTACGTCCTCCGGGGTCAGCCTCCCCGTCTGAGCCAGAGTGTTCAGCAGCTTTCTCCCGCTGACACATAGCATATTGCTCAGAACAGAGGACAATCGGAAGCCGTGGGCCTGGAGGAACTTCTCCAAGCGGTTGATGTGGCGGTTTTTCTCTTGAACCAGCACCCGCCGCAGCCGGGAAAACTCCCGCAGGTCCCGGATGGTTTTCTCCGGGATGTAGCTGTGTTCCAACAGCCCGTGACGGAGGAGAGTGGCGATCCACTCGGCGTCCTTCACATCGCTTTTCCGGCCCGGAAGATTCCTCATGTGCCGGGCGTTGACCACCAGCAGACAGTCCCAGCGGGGTGCTTCTTCCTCTATGGTTTCGTACACTCTACGCCAGTAGATCCCGGTGCTTTCCATGGCGATGTGGTAGCATTCATGCTCCATGAGCCACCCCACCAGCCGGGACAGCTCCTTCCCGCTGGTGCCGAACTGTTCCCGGTATATGGCCGGCTCCTCCAGCCAGCCTTGGATGATACAAGCTTCCACCATGTCTTTGTGGACGTCCAGACCGCAGCAGCACTCCATGAGGACATCCATACGAACCCCTCCCTTTCCGAAATCTGCGGGAGGGCCGCCTGATTTTTTCGTAGTTTAGCGTTCGTCCTCTCACGGACATTCCTGTGTGCTCGAAGGCGGCCCGGTCATGTTCTAAAAACGCACTCTCTGTGCAAACCGTCCCCCGGCTTTTCCCGCTCTTCCAGTTTACCACATCTCAGGGGTTCATGTCTCCTGTGTGCCGCTACGGGCATGGTTGTTCTTTTGCCTTGACAGAATTGGAAGAAGGTGATGAAATTCCTGCAAATGACGAAATAGACAATTAAAAGTCAGGGGGCAAGGTGTGAATACCTTGCCCCCCTTTACATTGGACGGATCACAAAACTTAATGCGTCTCAAATTGAGAAACATTTCAACAAACCTCAATCAACATATTTCGCAGAACGCTGAAATAGGCAAACAAAATCAGAGGCATGGTGTGCCCCTTTTTGTGCAAAGATCAGATAATTGGGAGCACATATTTTCTGTTTTGGACAAGACGGATAGGAATATTAATATAGCCTAACAGTCATATTTATGGAACAATATAATTTCCCAAAAGAAATTTCCAGAAAACTTTCCAAAATTCGTCGTCAGCGGACATAAATATATAGAGGGTAATAATCAACTCCGTCATAATTGCCTTCAAAGGAATGGTTCTCCTGCTCTGACAAAGAGCGAGAAAGGTGAGGATATTTTTCTTAAAAAAATAACAACCTAGAATATGAACTAACTACAGTTGCGAAAAAGAGAAAAGAGGATCATTAATGGAAAACACACCAACGCAAAACAAAAGGAATGGGTATGGCATCAAACTTGGCCGCTTTTTGCGCCTTCACCTGGGGCAGATTCCTTATATTATCCTGTATCCTATCAGCGCAGTCATTCAGTTTTTAGGGAGACAAGGGGGAGAAAAGGGGGCGGTTCTTCTGTCTTGACAAAACCAGAGAAAGGTGATGATATTCCAGAAAATGACGAAATAGACGAACAAAACCCACGAGGACGGGCCGCTCCCGCCCCTGCTACTATATCACACAAAGAAGGATGATATAAACATGCTGGAACAACGTCTGGCAATCATTCTTAGACAATACGCAGAAAAATTGAAAGAATACCGCGCTGTTCCTGATACAAAGATCCCGGAAATCGCCGAGGTGACCGTGGCCCTGGATGACCTGGTGGCGTTCCTGGAAGAACAAGTCCGGCTTTTGGACGAGGAAGACAAAGGGACGAGGGGGGGCGATCGACCGCCTTCCTGTGAGTTAAAATAGCGGGCGCACATACAGACAACCTCCGCGCGCATAGGTTGCGCGTGGAGGTGTTTTTATGCTCTCGGCCTGGATGATCCTGATTTTGAACAGTCTGTTTTTGACCCTGCGGCTGTCGGGGAACAGCGGCTCCTTTCCCCGTCCGCTGAAGGCGGAGGAGGAAAAGAAATATCTGGAGCTGGCAAAGCAGGGGGACAACGACGCCCGCAACGTGCTGGTGGAGCACAACCTCCGCCTGGTGGCGCACATCGTGAAGAAGTATTACACCCAATCCGGGGACCAGGACGACCTGATCTCCATCGGCACCATTGGGCTGATTAAGGGCATTTCGTCCTTTAACCCGGATAAGAACGTGAGGCTGGCGACCTACGCCAGCAGGTGCATCGAAAACGAGATCCTGATGCACTTCCGGTCGCGCAAGAAGCTGCAGGGGGAGGTATCGTTGTCCGACACGCTGGACAATGACCAGGAGGGGAACAACCTGTCGCTGATGGACGTGATCCGGGTGGACGACACCATGCTGGAGGAGCTGGACCTGAAGGAGTCCTGCCTGCGGGCCAGGGAGGCGGTGGCCAAGTGCCTGACGGAGCGGGAGGCGGAGATCATCACCTTGCGCTACGGACTCCACGGCGGCGCGCCCCTGGCCCAGCGGGAGATTGCCCAGCGCTGCGGGATATCCCGAAGCTATGTGTCCCGCATTGAGAAAAAGGCGCTGGAAAAGTTACGCAAGGAGTTGGAGGGACTGGAGAGGTGACAAAAAGAGCCTTGAAGCGTGGTTACTTCAAGGCTCTTTTACACAGGCGCTATCTACCAGATGGTGGGCCAGATCGCAGACGCCCTCGGCGGCGTCGGGTGGGACGCCCTGGCGCTGGCACTGGGCCATATAACTCCAGAGATCAGGGTCCACGCCGGAGCGGATCTGGGACAGGGGAACGGCGAACTGGTGGGAGGTGAAGAACCGGGCGTTTTTCGTCTCACAGCCGGGGATGGGGTGCAGGGCCACCAGGGGGAGGCCTACCACCGCCGCCTCGGTGGTGGACAGTCCGCCGGGCTTGGTGAGATAGAGGTCGCAGGCCCAGAGGTAGAGGGCCATCTGATCGGTGGTTTGAATCAGAGTAACAGCGTTGCCGTATTTCTTCTCCAGATAGCGGTAAAGGCGGCGGTTGGTGCCGCAGATGACGATGAGATGGGCTTGGCCGTCAAATTGGCGGACCAGCTCCCCCACGGCCCTTTTCAGCACCCCGGCACCCATGCTTCCGCCGGAGACCAGCAGATAGGTCTCCTCCGGGTCCAGCCCCAGGGCCTCGCGGGCGGCCTCCCGTGTGGTCTTCTGCCGAAAGGCCCGGCGAACGGGAATGCCGAGGGGATAGAGCTGTTCCCGGGGGATGCCCCGGCTCTGAAACTCCGGGAGCAGGTCGGGGTGGGGGATCACATAGGCGTCACAGTCCGTTTCCTCGGTGAAGGGGATGCAGGTGTAATCGGTGGCGACAAAGATGGTCTTGGGCAGAGTCACGCCCTTGGCTTTGAGCCGGGTCATGATCTCGGCGGGGAAGAGGTGGGGCATGAGGATGGCGTCAAAGCGGTTCTGGGCCAGGAAGACCTCCATGGCGTGGGCGGCTCTGCGGTTGGCAAAATAGACGGGAGAGCGCCAGGGGAGCTTGCGGTAAAGCTCCCCCAGGGTGTAGGCCGCACCGAAGAGGCGGGGCGCCTTTTGCACCAGGGACACATAAGCGTTGCTGACCCGGCGGACGGTGCGGTCGCTTTGCAGAGCATAGGGGTCCATGAACACCGCCTTATCGCCCCGACGTTCGCATTCCTCCCGCAGGGCTTCCGCCGCGGCGTTGTGTCCGCCGCCGGTGCCGCAGGACAGGATCAGGACCTCCATAGCACGTTCACCGCCACCCGGCCCCGTTCCTCCTTACTTAGGTGGAAGCGAAGGAGCACGGCGCAGGACAAGAGCAGGAAGCCGCCCCATATCGCGAGGGGGCAGGAGAAGATCAGCAGGACGAGGGTGACCAGATAGGTGACCAGGGTGCGGTAGAAGTGGGGGGAGATGCGCAGGATCACCGAGAAGAACACAAAGACCAGGGCGAAGAAGCCCACCGGCTCCCACATGGGCAGCAGGCCCAGCAGACAGCCGAAGGTGACGGCGATGCCCTTTCCGCCCTGAAAGCGGTAAAAGAGGGGGAAGGTGTGGCCGATGACCGGAGCGGCCAGCGCCGGGGCAAGGAGCAGAGGGGAGAGGTCCAGCGCCCCCGGCCAGGCCAGGAGGAAATGGATGGGTAAAAAGCCCTTGGCCAGGTCGCCGCACAAGACCAGCATGCCGCACCATAAGCCGCCGTATTGAAAGGCGTTGGCTGCGCCGGGGTTGGCGTCCTTGCTGTCAGTCACGATGGACCCTTTGCCAAAAAGGTCCACGGCCAGCCGGGCAAAGAGGACGCTCCCGCAAAGGTAGCCGCCCAGAATAAACAGCAGTGGGATCAGCATAGAACATTTCACCCCCAATCTTAATAGTGCAATATAGTATAAGCCGGGAGTGGAATTTTGTCAAGTTTAACGGAAAGCGGGAGAAACAAGGGGGATAAGGAACCAAATTTGGCCTTTTGCGTCAAAACAGGCACAAAACAAAGGGAAGGGGGGTATCTATGAAGCGAGTTTTGATCCTTGTGTTGGCCTTGGCCCTTTTGACGGGCTGCGTGGGAGGCGGCTCTGCCGCGCAGACTGCCCCCGCCTCTGCGCCGACGGAGTCCACGGAGCCAGTGTCCACCGTGGGACCCACCCCTACGGCGTCGCCCGCCCCGATGCAGCCCCCGCGGAAGTTGGCCGACCCGCAGGGCGCGGCGGAGGCCTACGCCGACTTTGCCCTGGACCTTCTGCGCGCAGGCCGGGCGGAGGGAGAGAGCATCCTTCTGTCGCCCCTGTCGGTGACGCTGGCGCTGGGCATGACCGCTATGGGAGCGCAGGGAGAGACAGCGGCGGCCTTTGAGGAGGTCCTGGGTATGGATCAAGAGACCTTGGCGGCCTACTGCGCGGCACTGATGACGGACTATGGCGACCTGGGTGGTTCCAGTGAGACCAACCTGGTCAACAGCCTGTGGTGCGACGAGGACCTGACGCTGAACGACCCCTTTGTGAAGACCTGCGAGGACAGCTTTGACGCGGAGCTGTTCCACGCCGATCTCCAAGACCCCAAGGCAGTGGAGCGGGTGAACGGCTGGGTGAAGGAAGCCACCCGGGGCATGATCCCCCAGGTGGTGAAGGAGTTCGACCCCAACACCGTTCTGGCTCTGGTCAACGCCGTCTATTTCAAAAACCAGTTTGCCCAGCCCTTGATTACGCCGGGCATGGGGTGGACCATGGACTTTCAAAACGCCGATGGTACGGTATCCCAGCCCCAGGGCATGAGCAACGGCGAGCGTAAGGAGGCCTATCTCTCCCACGAAAATGGACAGGGTGTGGTCATGCCCTACGACGACAGCAGGCTGGGCCTGCTACTCATGCTCCCCGACGAGGGGTCGAGCCTTACCGACTACCTGGCTGCCTGGGACTGCCAGACCATATCTGGACTGCTGAGCGGCCAGGAGAGCCGGACGGTGGACCTGCAGGTCCCTAAGTTCAAGGCGGAGTGGGACGGAGAGCTGAAGGACGCGCTGGTTGCCCTGGGGTTGGCAGACGCCTTTGATCCCCAGACAGCCGATTTTACCGCCATGGGGCATTGCGACAAGGGACCGCTGTCCATCGGCAGTGCCATCCACAAGACCGCCTTTGAGGTGAACGAAAAGGGCACCGAGGCCGCGGCGGCGACGGTGGTAGATATCCTGTGTGGAGACTTGCCGCAGATCCCGGATGACTTGGTCATTCTTCACTTCGACAGTCCCTTCGTCTACGGTATCGTGGACCTGGAGATCGGCGCGCCGTTGTTCCTGGGCACCATGGAGCAGATGGACTGAGTTTGGTATACAAAAAAGCAACCATCCAATTGGATGGTTGCTTTTTTGCATACAATACAGAAATGGGATCAGCGCTTGCTGAACTGAGGTGCGCGACGTGCGGCGTGGAGACCGTACTTCTTGCGCATTCCCCAACCGGGCAAGCCCGTCTGGGGGCCCCGGAGCATTATAATGCTCGGGCGGGCAAAGCTCGCCCTGCGCAAATCCGCCGCTGTGGCGGCGAATTTTACGCGCCACTTGGCGCGGCGGCCAGAAGACCGCTGTAGGAGCGCAAGAAAACTGCCGACCCGAAGGTCGGCAGTTTTGAGAAACGCAGGTGAAGGATCAGCGCTTGCTGAACTGAGGTGCGCGACGTGCGGCGTGGAGACCGTACTTCTTGCGCTCCTTCATACGAGGGTCGCGGGTAAGGAAACCGGCGGCCTTCAGGGCGGGGCGGAACTCCTCGTTCATCAGCAGCAGGGCGCGGGCGATGCCGTGACGGATCGCGCCGGCCTGTCCGGTGACGCCGCCGCCGGTGACGGTGGCGACAATGTCCACCTTGCCGATGGTGGAGGTGGTGACCAGGGGCTGACGGACAATGAGCTTCAGGGTCTCAAGACCGAAATACTCGTCGATGTCCCGGCCGTTGATGGTGATGGAGCCGGTCCCGCCGGGGAACAGGTGCACGCGGGCCACGGAGGACTTCCGGCGGCCGGTGCCGTAATGATAAGGCTTCTTACTCTTATACATATTCGATGACCTCCTTAAGCCTCGGTGTAGAGCTCAGGCTTTTGGGCCTGGTGGTTATGCTCGGCGCCGCGATAGATCTTCAGCCGGGTGAGGGAGTCCTTGGTGATGATGTTGCGGGGCATCATGCCGCGGACGGCCAGCTTCATGGCCAGCTCCGGCTTGTCCTGCATCAGCAGGCGGTACTTGGTCTCGTGGAGGCCGCCGGGGTAGCCGGAGTGGGTGCGGTAGAACTTCTGCTCCAGCTTTTTGCCCGTCAGGATCGCCTTCTCGGCGTTGATGACGATGACGAAGTCGCCGCAGTCGGCGTGGGGGGTGTACTCGGGCTTGCGCTTGCCGCGCAGCAGGTCGGCGACGATGACGGCGGTCTTGCCCAGAGGCTTGCCGGCGGCGTCGACCACGTACCACTTGCGCACGATGTTGCCCTTGTTGGCCATAAAGGTGGACATGGTTTGATCTCTCACTTTCCTTATGGAATTGGCCGCTTTTTGCGGCAGGGGTGACTTTACAAAGTCGAGCGTGTTGTATTATAATGCCTTTGGCAGAGGTTGTCAACGGATTTTTGAAAGTTTTTTGCGTCAGAAATGAAATTCTTTGATTTTCTTTGATATTCTCCTTTATGCTCTTGAATACTAACTTTTGATTTTACATTTTCAACAGGTGGGAAGTGAGGAAATGCGACAGATCGTATCACAAATGCGCCGGTGCGTGGAGGATTACCGGATGATCGAGTCCGGCGACCGGGTGGCGGTGGGCGTCTCCGGGGGGAAGGATTCGGTGGTCACCCTGGCGGCGCTTGCCAAGCTGCGGGAGTTCTACCCCAAGCACTTTACGGTGGAGTGTGTGACCCTGGACATGGGCACGCCGGGGATGGACTTTTCCCCCATCCAGGAGTTGTGCCAGCGGCTGGAGGTGCCCTTCCACCTCATCCCCAGCCAGATCCACCAGGTCATTTTTGAGCACCGCAAGGAGAAAAACCCCTGCTCTCTGTGCGCCAAAATGCGCCGGGGGGCCATCCACAACGCCCTCCAGGACCTGGGCATTACCAAGATCGCCCTGGGCCACCACTGGGACGACGCCATCGAGACCTTTTTCATGTCCCTCATCTTTGAGGGGCGGCTCAACTGCTTCCAGCCGGTCACTTATCTGGACCGGACGGGCATCACCCAAATTCGCCCCCTTTTGTACTCCACCGAGGGGCAGGTGCGAAGCGCGGTGGCGCGCAACGGTCTGCCTGTGGTGAAAAATCCCTGTCCCGCCGACGGCTACACCAAGCGTCAGGAAGCCAAGGAGCTGGTGGCGGAGCTGTCCCAGCGCTACCCCAAGCTCAAGGAATATGTTTTCTCCGCCATGCAGAGATTGCCACTCCCGGAATGGGGGGTCAGTAGGTCCGTTGACAAGCTCTTGTAAATATGCTACAATGTACAAAAACATATATTTTTCTGGTGAAGAGAGAAGTTTTTTGAGAGGAGAAACGAACATGAGAAAAAAGTTTTTGCCCCTGCTCCTGGCCATCGTCATGGCCCTGTCCCTGGCCGCCCCGGCCTTTGCCGCCAAGGACGATAAGAGCGATCTGCCCGAGTATGAGATACTTTCTATGCTGCCCGAAACTCTGCAAAGACCCACCCGCCCCACCACTTTAGAGCAGGCGGACCTCTACGGTCACCCCGACAGGGGTGGCATCTTCGTCGAGTGGAGCGATGAGAGCACGCTCCGTGAGATTACGGAACTCACCGACAGTCTCACCGCCGGCAAGGCCAACGACACTCAGAAGATGAAGGCCATCTTTGATTGGGTGTACCAGAACATAGAGTACGATTACGACGCCACCCTCCTCTGGGCGAGGTGGAGCGAGCTGACTTCGGAGCAGCGCAGACGGGTGAATGAGGCCGCCGAGGTCTTCCATGTCTATACCAATCGGCGGGGTATTTGTGAGGGCTACTCCAACCTGTGCTGGCTCATGGGCGCCATCGCGGGCATCCCGGTGGCCAAGCTTACCTGCGCCACCAGAACGAGCCACGCCAGGAACGCCGCCCTTTTGGACGGGAAGTGGGTCTTTTTTGACGCCACCGAGGCATGGAACACGGTAGACCCAGACTACAGCTGGGATCTTGATCCATATGACCGCGCAAGATCATACAGCTCACTTGACTTCTACGATGGTGTGTACCAAATGTATGCTTACAGAGGGTATGACGGAAACATGGTAGTTTCGGCTGCCCTCCGTCCGGGGTATCAGTATCAGTGCCCCGACAGTGTGACCACCCCCTCCTATGTGACTGAGGTGGCAAGATACGCCTTCGAGGGCTGCACCAACCTGAAGAGCGTGACCATCCTCGATGGTGTGACCAAGATCGGTGCTATAGCGTTCAAGGGCTGCGCCAACCTGGAGCGTGTGACCGTCGCGGACAGCGTGACCGAGATTGGCGGCGGCGCCTTCGAGGGCTGCACTAGTCTGAAATATGTGAACATCCCCCACAGTGTGACCGAGATCAGAACGAATCTGTTCAAGGACTGCACCAGCCTGGTGGACATCACCCTTCCCAACAGCGTAACCAGGATCTGGGGGGATGCGTTCAAAGGCTGTACCAGCATGAAAAGCATCACCATCCCCGGCAGTGTTACCGAAATGGAAGCGGCGTTTTACGGATGTGCCGAGCTGGAGAGTGTCACCATCGAACGGGGTGTTCCCAGCATTGGTTTTGCCGCGTTCCAGGACTGCACCGGCTTGAAGAACATTACCATCCCCGATACCGTGACCACCATTGAGGGGCAGGCGTTCTGGGGCTGCACCAGTCTGGAAAGCATCACCATCCCCGAGGGCGTGACAAGCATTGAGAAATTGGCCTTCGCCGAGTGTGAAAATCTGAAATACGCGGACCTCCCCGACAGCGTCACCAGCGTTGACGGTTCGGCCTTCTTCGGCTGCCCCAACTTACAGGGCATGGCCACCATCCCCGCCGGCATGACCAGAATCGCAAACGGGATGTTCGATGGCCGGACCGACCTGACCAGCTTCGTGATCCCCGATCACATTACCGAGATCGGTTATTGGTCATTCCGGGACTGCACCAACCTGAAGAGCATCACGATTCCCAACAGCGTTACCGTGATTGGCAATTCGGCCTTTATGGGCTGCTCCGGTCTGACCAGCATAACCATCCCCTCCAGCGTCACAACCATAGAGGCCTGGGCCTTCGCTGGATGTAGGGGTCTGACCAGCGTGTTCATTCCTGATAGCGTGACCGAAATTCAGGTCCATGCACTTGCCGGCGGCAACATCTCCGATGTTTATTACGGCGGTACGGAGGAGCAGTGGAAGGCCATTCAGGGGGATGGCAAAGATATGCCCCACACCACCATCCATTATAACAGCGCCGGGCCCAAGCCCGCCGCCAACACCGCCTACCCCTCGACCCAGGCGGTGACCATTGACGGCAAAAAGGTGGAGTTCCAGATGTACGCGCTGAAGGACGCCAACGGAAATGACACAAACTACATCAAGCTCCGTGACGTGGCTTCCGTCCTCAGCGGCACCGCCGCCCAGTTCGCCGTGGGCTGGGACGGGGCCGTGAACATTGAGACGGGGAAGGGCTACACCCCCAACGGCAGCGAAATGAAAACCCCTTTCAGCGGCAACCGGGCCTATGAGACCGCCACCTCTCCCACCAACATCAACGGACAAACAGCGGCTTTGGAAGCTATCGTGCTCAAGGACGACGGCGGAAACGGCTACACCTACTACAAGCTCCGGGACCTGGGCAAGGCCCTGGGCTTTAACGTGGGCTGGAGCACTGCAAACGGCGTGTTTGTTGAGACCGGCAAGCCCTATACCGACGCGGACTGAGGTCCGGCCAAACGCCCCCTGCGCTCCTGCGGCGCGGGGGGCTTGTCGTCCTCCTGAAACTCCGTCAAATGCTTCCAATACCGCTTGGGCATATGGTTCTGGCGGAGCTTGGGGTTATAGCGGCCCTGGATGGCGATGGTGTCATAGAACCGCCGCCACAGGGCGCGGTAGGCCCGCTCCTCCTGGCCGGGGGCGGGGGCCTGGAAGTCCTGGGCGGGGACGATGACCGTCTCCCCGGGGCGGTGGAGGAGAGCCTCCCCATGGGTGCGGTCAAAGAGCAGAAAGGCTTCCCCTGCCAGACGGTCGCAGAAGTGGACCTTCAAGATAGGCAGCACCCGGTTTTTGGGGGAAATTTCACCCACCAGCAGGCCGTCATAGTCGGAAAAGCGGACAAACCCCGTGAGCAGCTCGCACTCCCGCTGGAGGTGGCGGACGGCCTTGCCCAGCTCCAGCACCACATGGCTGTCCAGACGCCGCTCCACCCCCTTGCCCACGGTGAGGCCGAAGTCGATAAACTGGAACAGCAGGACCTCCCGGTCGGGGACGCAGGTCAAAAATCCCTCCTCCACCATCAGCAGGCCCTTGCGGCCCAGACGGAGGTGGAGCCGGTCGTAGACCCGGGCGGCCAGGCCCGGCTTGGTGGCGATCCACCGTTCCTCAAAGAGGGTGGGGGTCAGGTCGTCCGAGAGGAGGAACCGCTCCGGCGGCTCGTGGTATTGATAAATGTCCCGGACGGCGCACAAAAAGCCGGGGAAGGTGCCGTCGTAGCGGTAGCAATAGCCCATGGTCAAGCTCCTTTGGCGTCGAAAAGGGAATACTGGAGGGCGGGGGCGGCGTCGGGCAGGGTGGTGAGGCGGCCGGGCAGGGCCTCCCACTTGAAGCGCAGACCGTCCATCTGCTTGCCGTTGCACAGCAGGAAATACTGCGCCCGTTTCAAGACCACGCCCAGTTTTTTCAGGTGGGAAAAATCCAGTTTGGAGTGGCGGCGGGCGGCGAGAATTTTCCGGGCGGAGGTGACCCCTACGCCGGGCACCCGCAGGAGGGACTCGTAGTCGGCGGCGTTCACCTCCACGGGGAAAAACTCCGGGTGGTTCAGAGCCCAGCAGCACTTGGGGTCCAGGTTGGGGTCGAAGTTGGGGTGGGCGTCGTCCAGAAGCTCCTCGGCGGAGAACTGGTAAAACCGCAGGAGCCAGTCCGCCTGATAGAGGCGGTGCTCCCGCAGCAGCGGCGGCCGGTAGCCGCCCTGGAGGGCGGGAAGCAAGGGGCTGGACCCCACGGGCATATAGGCGGAGAAGAACACCCGCCGCAGGCCATAGCGGCGGTACAGTCCTTGGGTGAGGCGCAGGATATGAAGGTCGTTCTCCTCCGTGGCCCCCACGATCATCTGGGTGGACTGGCCCGCCGGGGCGAACTTGGGGGCGTGCTTGTAGAGGGCCAGCTCCGACTTGCTCTGGGTGATGCCGTCCCGAATTTGGGCCATGTTGCCCAGGATGGGGGCCTTGCCCTTGTCCGGGCATAGCTTTGTAAGGCTCTCCTCCGAGGGCAGCTCGATGTTGACGCTCATCCGGTCCGCCAGCAGGCCCAGCTCCCACACCAACCGCTGGTCGCACCCGGGGATGGCCTTGGCGTGGATGTAGCCGTTGAAGCGGTACTCCCGGCGAAGCATTCTCAGCGCCTTGATCATCAGCTCCATGGTGTAGTCGGGGGTCCGGATCACCGCTGAGGACAAAAACAACCCCTCAATGTAGTTGCGCCGGTAAAAGCCCATGGTCAGCTCGCACAGCTCCTTTGGTGTGAAGGAGCACCTGGGCACGTCGTTGGAGCGGCGGTTGACGCAGTAGGCGCAGTCGTAGGCGCACACGTTGGAAAAGAGCACCTTGAGCAACGTGACGCACCGCCCGTCGGCGGAGAAGGTGTGGCAGCAGCCCCGGCTGACGGCGGAGCCGGTCATCCCCGCTTTGTGATGGCGGTCCGCACCGCTGGAGGTGCAGGCGGCGTCGTACTTGGCGGCGTCCGCCAGAATGGTGAGCTTTTCCATCACGTCCACAGCCGGTCCCTCCTCTTGAATCAGAACTTTTGTTCTAATTTAGCACGGATGTTCGAACATGTCAAGAGGGAAATTTTTTGCCCGGGGCGTGGAATTTACAGATTATTCACCCAAAGTGCCTTGACTGAAGGCATAATGAATAAAACTGACCCTTGAAAGGACGTGGAACGGGTGGCGCAGAAAATTTTGGTCATTGAGGACGAGAAGAATATCTCCGATCTGCTGGAGCTGTATCTGGAGAAGGAAGGCTACGAGACCATGGCAGCGGCGGACGGGGTGAAGGGCATCGAGGCCTTTCGCTCCTTCCATCCCGATCTGGTGCTGCTAGACATCATGCTGCCCATTATGGACGGCTGGTCGGTGCTCAAGAAGATCCGGGAGGATGGGAAGACTCCGGTGATCATGCTCACCGCCAAGGGGGAGCTGGCCGACAAGATCCAAGGTCTGGAGGGGGGCGCGGACGACTATGTCACCAAGCCCTTTGAGACCAGGGAGGTGGTGGCCCGCATCCACGCGGTGCTCCGCCGCTACGGCCTGGAGGAGGACCCCTCGGAGAAGAAGCTCACCTTCCCCAAGCTGGTGATCAACCTGGATTCCTACGAGCTCATTGTGGACGGCAAGCGTGTCGACACGCCGCCGAAGGAGCTGGAGCTTTTGTACCGCCTGGCCTCCGCCCCCAACCGGGTGTTCACCCGAAACCAGCTGTTGGACGAGGTGTGGGGGTTTGACTATTTTGGCGACTCCCGGACAGTGGACGTCCACGTGAAGCGGCTTCGGGAGAAGCTGGAGGGCGTGAGCGACCGGTGGGCGCTGAAGACAGTGTGGGGCGTGGGCTATAAGTTCGAGGTCACGGCACAATGAGGTCTGCTTACAGCCGACAATTTGCGCTGGTGGCGGGACTTATTTTATCGTCCTTTTTACTTCTGGGGGCCAGCTTTGCGACCCTCAGCTACCGCTATACCATGGACGCCCAGATGAACACACTGGAGGACACGGCGGAGTTTATCGGTGAGTTTACCGCCAACTACCGCGCTCAGGGGATGGATATCCGCTCCGAGGGCTTTCGGGCGTATATCTTCTCCCTGGCCAAGATCTCCAAGGCACACGTGCTGCTGTGCGAGACCAGCGGGGAGATCGTCTACTCCGCCGACGGCCAGGGGAAGGGGACGCTGAACGATCTGGTGGGCCAGCGGCTCCCCGCCGTGGTGACCCAGCGGGTGCTTGGCGAGGGGGAGTATCACCGCCACGGAAACTTAGGCGGTGTGTACAGCGAGAGCCGCTACATCGCGGGCGTCCCTATCGTCATCCATACCAGCGGGAAGGACAACACCATCGGCATGGCCTTTGTGTCCACCGCGTCGGACGACCTGACCCAGCTCTGGCGGCAGCTGTCCGGCATCTTTGTGGTGGCGGCGGTGGCCGTGGGGATGGTGGCCTTTGTGTTCACCTCAGTGACCACCAAGCGGCAGACCAGGCCGCTGAAGGAGATGGCGGAGACGGTGCGGGAGTTTGGCCACGGGGACTTTGACAAGCGGATGTCCCCCACCCAGACCGGTCGGCCCGATGAGATGGGCGAGCTGGCCCGGGCCTTTAACGCCATGGCGGACTCCCTGGCCAAGGCGGAGGCCCAGAGAAGCGAATTTATCGCCAACGTGTCCCACGAGCTGAAGACTCCCATGACCACCATCTCCGGCTTTGCCGACGGTATTTTAGACGGGACAGTGCCTCCCGAGCGGGAGGCCGCGGCTCTGGAGACCATTTCCTCCGAGACCAAGCGGCTGGCCCGGCTGGTGCGGCGGATGCTGGACCTGTCCCGGCTCCAGTCGGGGGAGGGTATCACCGCCCAGGAGCAGTTTGACGCGGTGGAGCTCACCGCCCGGGCGCTGGTGAGCCTGGAGGGGAAGATCAGCGCCAAGGGGCTGGACGTGGTGGTGGATCTGCCCGAGGAACCGGTGCTGGTGTGGGGCGAGCCGGACGCCATCACCCAGGTGTGCTATAACCTGCTGGACAACGCCATCAAGTTTGCCCATGAGGGCGGGCACCTATGGGTGAGCATCCGGCGGGAGGGGGCCAAGGCCCTGGTCACTGTGAAGGACGAGGGGGCCACCATCCCCCCTGAGGAGCTGGACTCCATCTTTGACCGCTTCCACAAGTCGGACAAGTCCCGCAGTATGGACCGGGACGGGGTGGGCCTGGGCCTCTATATCGTCAAGACCATTTTGAACGAGCACCGGGAGAATATCACCGTGGAGAGCGCCGAGGGGCTGACCACCTTTACCTTCAGCCTGACGCTGGCATAGAGCAAAGCCGCCGCCCCGGAGGGGCGGCGTGGAGAGAGGGAGAGAGCGATGTATTTAGGTGTAGACTGGTACCCCGAGCAGTGGGGAATGGAACGGGTGGAGGCGGACCTGGAGGGCATCTGCGCCCTGGGCTGTAATATGGTGCGCATCGGAGACTTCGCCTGGGACCGGATCGAGCCCCGGGAGGGGGAGTACGACTTCTCCTTCTTTGACGCGGTCATCCAAAAGGTCAAGGCCCGCGGGCTGTCAGTACTGCTATGCGTCCCCACTGCCACCGTGCCCCGCTGGCTGGCCCTGGCCCACCCGGAGGTCATGCGCGCCCGCGAGGACGGGACGCGGGAGCCCTACGGCGGGCGGCGGGGCTGCTGCCTGAACGACCCCAAATACCGGGAGCGGGCGGTGGCGCTGGCCCGTGCCCTGGCGGCCCACTATAAGGGCGAGACCGCCGTGAAGGCCTGGCAGATCGACAACGAGATCGGCCACGAGGGGAGCGACCTCTGCTGGTGCGAGACGTGCCACGGGGGGTTCATCGACTACCTCAAGGACCGCTATGCCGACATCCAAGAGCTGAATGACCGCTGGGGGACGGGCTTCTGGACCCAGATCTATGACCGCTTTGAGGATATCCCCCTGCCCCGAAAGGGGGACACCCCCCAGAACCCCGCCCTTCGGCTGGAGTGGGAGCGGTTCCGCGCCCGGAGCGCGGAGAGCTGGCTGAAGGCGCTGGCTGACGCGGTGAGGGCGGAGATCCCGAACGCTTTTGTCCTCCACGACTTTTCCGCCAGCCTGTGGGGCAAGCGGCTGGACCCCTTTGCCATTGCCAAGGATCTGGACGCGGCGGCCTACAACCACTACCCGGTGTGGGGTGCCCAGGCCAGCGCCATGGACCCCGCCCAGACCGCCTTCGCCCTGGACACGGCGAGGGGGTTGAAGGGTGGGAATTTCTGGATTACCGAGACCCTGATCGGTACCCAGGGCCACGACTACTTGAGCTGTTCGCCCAAGCCGGGGGAGTCTGCCCTGTGGGCGGCCCAGGCCATGGCCCACGGCTGCTCCAATTTGCTCTTTTTCCGCTACCGGGGATATCACAAGGGGGCGGAGCAATTCTGCTTCGGTGTGCTGGACGCGGACAACACGCCCCGGCGCAAATTTTATGAGGTGCAGGACCTGTTTGCCCGGATAGAGCCCTATCAAAATGTGTTCTCCACCCCTTTGCGCGGGGAGGCGGCGCTGGTCTTCGACTACGACAGCGCGGCGGCCTGGCGGGTGCAGCCTCAGAGCGACGCCATGGACTATGGGGGCGAGGCGTTGAAGCTCTACCGCCAGCTTTGGAAGCGGGACATCACCGTGGATGTGATTCCCGCGGACGCCGACCTGGCCGGGTACAAGCTGGTGATCGTCCCCGCCATGGTGGTCATGGATGAGGAGTTCAAACAGCGGCTGAAGGACTATGTGAAAAAGGGCGGCATCGTTGTGCTCACCTTCCGAAGTGCCTGGAAGGATGCGGACAACAATTTCCTGTTTGGTGAGCGGCTCCCGGCGGGGCTCACAGACCTTATCGGGGCGGAGCTGGAGGAGCACGAGAGCCTCCTGACCGGACAGAGCCGGGGCGTGATTTCGCCGGGCGGCCAGGAGACAGGGGAGGGACAGGTGTTTTGCGAAATGCTCTCCCCCACCACCGCCAAGACCCTGCTCACCTGGTCCCCCTGCGCCTTTGGGGACTACGCCGCCGCTACCGAGAACGACTTTGGGGAGGGCAAATGCTATTATCTTGGCGGTAGCTTTGACGAGACCTTGCTTTCCCGGCTGTTTGACATTTTGCTGCCCCCCTGCGGCCTGAACGCCGCCCCCGTCCCCGAGGGGGTGGAGACGGTGAAACGGACAGTGGGAGACCGAACAGTCACCATGGCCCTGGACCACAACACAAAGACCTTCTCCATCGAGGGATAAACAAGAAAGCAGGGGCAGGCTGACGCCTGCCCCTGCTTTCTTGTTGTGTCCCCTCCGATGGTCCGTGTCCGAAATGCGGACCGCCGGGGACGGCGGTCCCTACTGATTCTACCGAAACTTTCGTCTTATTGTAGGGACCGTCCTCTGGACGGTCCGCCGTCCATCGCCCCCACGTTCCGAGAGGGGCTTCTCAACTGAGGAAGCCCTCCAGGATCTTTTCCTCTGCCTCTTCCTCGGTGAGACCCAGGGTAAGGAGCTTGAGGATCTGGTCCCCGGCGATGCGGCCGATGGCGGCCTCGTGGATGAGCTGGGCGTCCACGCTCTGGGCGTCGATGGCGGGAATGGACTTGATCTTTGCGGCGTCCATGAGGATGGAGTCACACTGGACGTGGCCGAAGCACTTGGCCTTGCCCGTCATGCAGGGGCGGAACACCTGCACCGAATCCCCCTGGGCCACCGAGCGGGAGATCACCCGTCCGGTGGCGTCTTCGCCGTTCAAAACGATCTCCACGTTGCTCTCCGCGGTCTGCACCCCGTCGGTGAGCAGCTTTTCGTTCATGATACACTCCGCGCCGGGGCCCACGATGACCAGTGTGTCCCGGACGGTAGAATCCACCCCGCGGATCTGGGTCATCTCCATGGTGAGGGAGGCCCCCTCCTCCAGGTAGACCTCCGTCTTGGGGTTGAGCACCCGCTTGCCGGTGCCGGGGCCCTCACCGTAGTGCCGCTCCACATAGCGAACCTTAGCTCCCTTGCCGATGTGGAAGGTATGGATGCCGTCGTGCTGGGCGGTTTCGCAGCCGGTGTTGTGGATGCCGCACCCGGCTACGATATCCACCTCGGCTCCCTCTCCTACGTAGAAGTCGTTGTAGACCACGTCGGTGAGGCCGCTTTGAGACAGCACCACGGGGATGTGGACGCTTTCCCCCTTGGTGCCTGCCTTGATGACAATGTCGATGCCCGGTTTGTCTGTCTTGGAGACGATGTCGATGTTGGCGGTGGTGTGGCGGTCGTCCAGCTGGCCGTTGAGGCGGAAGTTATACGCCCCCTGGGGGGTCTTTTCCAGCTCCGCGATCTCCTTGAGGATCTTCCATTCCGTCTTATCCATGGTTTTCCGCCTCCTTCTTGCCATAGCAGGAGCGTGCGACGGTCATGCCGTCCAGTAGCCTGGGAAGAATGTCCTCCTTGGGACCGTAAGCCTCGATGTGGCCCTTGGAGACCAGTACCAGGTCATCAGCCAGGTCGATGATGCGCTCTTGGTGGGAGATAATGAGCAATGTCGCGCTGCCCTCTGCGTGGAGAGCGCGGAAGGTTTTGGTGAGCTGGGAAAAGGACCACAGGTCGATGCCCGCCTCCGGCTCGTCAAAGATCATCAGTTCCGCACCCCGGGCTAGAACGGTGGCGATCTCCACCCGCTTGACCTCGCCGCCGGAGAGCGAGGCGTCCATCTCCCGGCCGATGTAGTCGTTGGCGCACAGGCCCACCCGGGTGAGGTAGGCGCACTGCTGAGCGTGGGTCAGCTTGTCCCCTGCCGCCAGCTCCAAGAGGTCGCCAATGCGTAGGCCCTTGAAGCGGGGAGGTTGCTGGAAGGCATAGCTCACCCCCAGCTTGGAGCGTTCGGTGATGGACAGGCCCGTGATGTCCGTGCCGTTCCACAGGATTTGTCCCGCCGTGGGCTTCACAAGGCCCATGATGGCCTTGGCCAGCGTGGTCTTGCCGCCGCCGTTGGGGCCGGTGATGACCACCAGCCGCCCGTCGGGGATGGCGAGGTCAATGTTTTGGAGGATGCCCAGGTTTTCTCCGTCGGCGTCCACCTCATAGGATAGGTTTTTGATTTCCAGCATAGCGGTTCTCCTTTGTATTCGCGCTTGGGTGCGGAAGGTCAGAACACAGTATATCATATAACCCAGTAAAATACTAGGTATATTTTTCGGCTACCGGGCAATTTTATTTTTCTTGCGGTAACGCTCCTCCTCGCTGAAGATACAGCCGCAGTATTTTTGCATATAGAGCCCCAGCTCCCTGGCCCGGTCCTGGCCCTCCCGAAAGCGGGGACGGAAGTCGTAGGGGAGAAATTGAAGCCCATATCGCGACCCCACCGCCTGCCCCACCTCCAGCAGAAGCTCGTGGTTTTGGTAGGGGGAGACCAGCAGGGTGGTGGTGAAGGAGTCAAAGCCGTGCTCGGCGGCGTATTGGGCGGTGGGCTCCAGCCGCATTTGATAGCACTTTCCGCACCGGTGGTCCAGATCATCGATGACGGCTCTGGTGAAGGGCCGCAGGCCGTAGACCCCGCCGATGACCAGGGGCAGCTCCACGGTTTTGGCGTATTCCTCCAGGGTGGTCTTGCGCTGGCGGTATTCGGTGTAGGGGTGGATATTGGGGTTGCACCAAAAGCCTGTGGGGCTTAAGCCATCCTCCCGCATTTGGTCGATGCAGGTGATGGAACAGGGGGCACAGCAGATGTGTAAAAGAGGGGTCATGGAATAGTCTTTCCCTTCTGTCAGATAATAGAAGCGGAGTGTTCCAAAACATTGTAGCAAGGAGCGAGGAAAAATGCAAGTCAAAGACCTGATGGAGGGAAGCGTCGTCTCGGTGACGCCCGACGAGACCGCCGCCGAGGCAGCGCGGCTGTTGGCCCGGCACAACGTGGGGTCCCTCCCCGTGTGCGGGGAGGATGGGGGACTGCGGGGCGTGGTCACCGACCGGGACATCGTCCTTCGGTGCGTGGCCATCGAAGAGGACCCGGCTAAGACCCAGGTGCAGAAGATCATGACCCGCAACTGCGCTACCATCTCCCCTAAGGCGGACGCCCGGGAGGCGGCTCAGCTCATGGCGGCCAAGCAGGTGCGCCGCCTGCCTGTGGTGGAGCAGGACAAGGTGGTGGGGATGATCGCCCTGGGCGACCTGTCCCAGAGTCACAGCTGCGACATGGAGGCCGCTACGGCCCTCAGTGAGATCAGCGAGGCCAGCCACGAGGTAGAGTGAGCAGGGGACAGCAAAGGGACGGTCTCATCAGAGACCGTCCCTTCTTGTTCATCCTCCCGGCTCCTGCCCCTGCGGAGGGCAATATAAACCACCCAAGGTCGATGGTCAAGGGCGGATCGTTGACTGGGATTATAGGTCATAATGTTTTCTATCTTGCTTTCCGTGGAGAAAACGACGGATCTGGATGGTATCTTCTGTCACAACATAGTAGAGAACAAAACCTTTGACAGCGACCCATCTGATTTCGTCACGCATCGCCCTGTCCGTTCGATATAAGCTGCCGGCATAGGGATGTTTCATGACGCGATCCACGGTCTCATCCAACTCACGCACCAGATCCCTGGCCGCTTGGGGAGCGGAGAGGTTGAAGAACAGGTACGTCACCGCTCCGTCAAGGTCTCTTTTTGCGGAGGGTGTGTATATCACTTCACGCACGTTTTCCCTCCGCGCTCTCGCACCGGGCAAGCAGGTTCTCCAGTGAGGACATGACCTCATCATGGGTCGCCCATGGAGTGTCGGGATCGTAGGCCTCCACCTCGGCTTCCATCAGCTTGGTATATACCTCGCTCTCATAAAGGCCCTGCTCGTAGGCTTCCATGCTCATGACCACAATGGAACCTGCGCCGTTTTTTGTGAGAAATACAGGCTTGCCGGTGGCTTGGATCTCCTGGGTGATTTCCGCGAAATGATTTCGGAGGTCAGAAACAGGTCTGATCTGCGGCATAATGATCATCTCCTTTAGCATTATTATATGCAAAATTACGCTAATAGTCAAGAGGCGATTTTCTTGGTGAGCAACAGAGACCGTGGAACGGGGGGTTGCATTTTGCCTGTTCGTGGTGTAAAATACTTCGGTTAAGGCTGAAAAACAGAGGTGCGAGACATTGAAGAACGAAAAAATCAGAAACGTAGCCATTATTGCCCATGTTGACCACGGCAAGACCACCTTGGTAGACGAGATGCTCAAGCAGGGCGGCATCTACCGGGAGAACCAGGCCACCGTAGACCGGGTCATGGACTCGGGCGACCTGGAGCGGGAGCGGGGCATTACCATTTTGGCAAAGAACACCGCTGTCCACTACAAAGACACCAAGATCAACATCGTGGACACCCCGGGCCACGCCGACTTTGGCGGCGAGGTGGAGCGCATTTTGAAGATGGTCAACGGCGTGATCCTGCTGGTGGACGCCGCCGAGGGTCCTATGCCCCAGACTCGGTTTGTGCTGAGCCGCGCCCTGGAGCTGGGCCACCGGGTCATTGTGGTGGTCAACAAGATCGACCGCCCCGACCAGCGGGTCCACGAGGTGGTGGACGAGGTGCTGGAGCTGCTGCTGGACCTGGACGCTACCGATGAGCAGCTGGACTCCCCCATGCTCTTCTGCTCCGGCCGGCAGGGAACCGCCAGCTATTCTCCCGAGAAGGCGGGGACCGACCTGGTGCCCCTCTTCGAGACCATCTTGGACTATATTCCCGGTCCCGAGTGCGACGTGGACGCCCCCTTCCAGATGCTGGTCAGCTCTATCGATTACAACGAATTTGTGGGCCGCATTGCTATTGGCCGCATCGAGCGGGGGAAGATCCTCCAGAACCAGGAGATCGCCGTTTGCAACTACCACACCCCCGACGAGGCTCCCAAGAAGGCCAAGGCAGTGTCCCTTTACGAGTTTGACGGCCTGGCCAAGACTCCGGTCACCGAGGCGGCCGCCGGGGAGATCATTGCCATGAGCGGCATCGGCGACATCACCATTGGCGACACCATCTGCGCCGCCGGGGCGGTGGAGCCCATGGAGTTTGTGAAGATCTCCGCCCCCACTCTGGAGATGACCTTCTCGGTCAATGATTCCCCTTATGCGGGCCGGGAGGGCAAATTTGTTACCTCCCGCCAAATTCGGGAACGGCTTCAGCGGGAGATGCTCAAGGACGTTTCCTTGAAGGTCACCGAGACGGAGAACACCGACTCCTTCAACGTGGCGGGCCGGGGGGAGATGTCCCTTTCCATCCTCATCGAGACCATGCGTCGGGAGGGGTACGAGTTCCAGGTATCGCCCCCCCGCGTCCTCTATCAGGAGATCGACGGCAAGAAGTGCGAGCCCATCGAGCGGTTGGTGGTGGACGTGCCCGCCGACTATGTAGGCGCGGTCATTGAGAAGCTGGGCAGCCGCAAGGGCGACCTGGTGGAGATGAACCCCGTGGGCGACCGGATGAAGGCGGAGTTTTTGATCCCCTCCCGCGGCCTGTTTGGGTACCGCAACGAGTTTTTGACCGACACCAAGGGGGAGGGCATCATGGCCTCCATCTTTGACTCATACGCTCCCATGAAGGGGGAGATTACTCGCCGGTCCACCGGGTCTCTGGTGTCCTTTGAGACGGGAGAGAGCGTGACCTACGGCCTCTTCAACGCCCAGGAGCGGGGCGTGCTCTTCATCGGCGCGGGGGTGCCCGTCTATGCCGGGATGATCGTAGGCGAGTGCCCCAAGATGGAGGACATCACGGTGAACGTGTGCAAGAAAAAGCAGCTCACCAACATGCGTGCCTCCGGCTCGGACGAGGCCCTGCGGCTGGTGCCGCCCCGGACGCTGAGCCTGGAGCAGTGCCTGGAGTTCTTGGCGGACGATGAGCTACTGGAGGTCACGCCCAAGTCGTTGCGACTGCGCAAGCGGCTGCTGGACCACTCCGCCCGGATGCGGGAGGCCAGCAAGAAAAAGGCCCAGTAACAAGATATAAGGAAAAAACGGACGTTCCTGCCAGGAACGTCCGTTTTGTGTTTCTATTGAGCTTTTTTGAGCCGTCTGCGGCGGCGGATGTAATGAAGCAGGAGATAGCATACGGCGCAGAGCACTCCGCCCAGCAGGTCGATGATCACGTCCTGGAGCTGACAGCTGCGGCCGGGGACGAAATACTGGTGGAGCTCGTCCAGGGCGGCCAGAACTCCGCACAGTCCCGCCGCAGCAGCGGCGCGCCGGAGGGGAGGAGGGAGGGGGTCCCGCAAGGCCCGCAGCAGCAGGGCGGTGAGGACGAAGAAGACGCCCATGTGGGCCGCCTTGCGCAGCAGGTAGGTGACCAGTTGAAAGAAGGCGTACTGGACCTCTGAGAGTACCCAGGGGTTATCCACGTCCCAGCGGAGCAGGTCAAAGGCCAGCCGGTCAGAGACCTCCCCGGAGGCCTCGCCGGTCTGGGCGGAGAAGAGGAAGATCAGACCGTACCAAGCCGCCACCGCCAGCCAGGGCCAGTGTTTACGAAGAAATTTCATTTAAAGCTCAAAATCCTCCTGGGGCAGGTCCAGCTTGGGGGCCACCGGACGGGGCGGGACCCGCTTCAGGGGGTCGTATTTGAACGCGCCGCAGGAGCTGCCGGGGGAGACGATCCCCCGCTTGGGGCAGATGATCTGCCCGTCCTCCAGGGGCGCGCCGTGGCGGCAATAGGTACAGCGGGGGTCGATCTTGTCTTCAAACAGCATGGGCGGGACCCTCCCAACAAAAGTCGTTGGAGATATTATACCACCTGCTTGCGCTTTTTGCCACAGAAAATCGAGAAAAAGAGAAATGCCAGGAAAAGGCACCAGGCCGCCACGGTGGAGGCGGTGAGGGCGGAGGGGAAATCCAGGGCGGCGATGGCGTCCACCCGGTCGGCCAGGACCAAGCTGACGGGCAGGCCCTGGGGCAGGACGCGGGACAGCACCCACACCAGCGCGGCGGAGACCCCGCCGTGGAGGAGCTTGCCCGCAAAATAGGTCCCTGGCGAGAGGCCGGAGTCGGCCAGGAAGGCCAGCACCTGGCAGTGGATGGACACCCCCGCCCACCCAAGCATGAACGCCGCCATGGCCGCCCGGCCCGCCAGGTGGCCGCTCCCCGTCAGCCCCGCCACCCCGGAAGACAGCTCTACCAGGCCGGTGAGTAGCCGCCCGGCCCACTGTGCGTCAAAGCCCAGGGGGGCAAAGGCGTGGCCCAGCATTTCCGCCAGAGCGGGGAGGACACCTGTCAGTGTCAGCAGCCGCAGGGCCACGGTGAAGAACAACACGAAGGCGCAGATGTTGAGGGTGGAGGTCATGGCTCCGGTGACCGCCTGGGTAAAGGCGGTGGTGAACCGCTTTGCCTGGAAGGTGGGAGCGGCACGAGTCTCACCCGCTTCCCGGGGGCCGTAAAAGCGAAAGACCAGCCCCACGATGCAGGAGGCAGCCATGTGGGTGAGATAAAGCAGGATGCCGACCCGCCCGCTCTGGAACACCCCCGCGCCTACTACCCCCAGGATAAAGGCGGGACCGGAATTGTTGCAGAAGGCCAGCAGCCGCTGGGCCTCCGCCCGGGAGCACTGACCCTGCCGGTATAGTGTGATAGCCGTCCTTGCTCCCACGGGATAGCCGCCGATGAAGCCCAAGGCCAGGGCGGTGGCGCAGGAGCCGTTGACCCGAAAGAGGGGGCGCATCACCGGCTCCAGGGCGCGGCCCAGATATCCTGCCAGCCCCAGGTCCACCACCAGGGAGGACAGCACGAAGAAGGGGAACAGGGAGGGGACGATCACGTTGCCGCACAGCTCCAGCCCGGTCTTGGCTGCTGCCACGCACGCTTGGGGAAAGGCCATCAGTCCGGCGGTGGACACCGCCAGGGCCAGGCCGAAAAATAGGTCTCGGGTCCGTTGAGATCGAACGACGCGCCAGAGCATAGGGTTGCACTCCTTTTCCGATGGGGGTCCGATATCCTATGTCCCCACGGCTTGACCCTATGCAAGGCATGGATGGAGCCTCCTGTGCATAAGGTTTTGGAACGGAGGTGGGGACATGGAGGAACGGGTACGGCGACGGGGGTTCGCGGAGAAGCTGGCCCAGCTTTTCGACCTGCCCGCCGACGCGGTGGCGGGTCTGCCGCTCATCGAGCTGATCGGCGACAAGCAGCTTCGGGTGGAGAACCACCGGGGCATTTTGGCCTACGACCCCAGAGAGATACACATCGGCGGGGGTAAGGTGGCCATTCGGGTGAAAGGGCTGGACATGGAGCTGAAGGTGATGAACGCGGGGGAACTGCTCATTACGGGGCAGATCTTCGGCGTGGAGCTGGAATAGGAGGGAGCGTATGCGGCAGGCGGCCAACGCCGTTCGGGGCTGGGCGGAGGTGCGGGTCCGGGGGGGCGACTGCGAGGAGTTTTTCAACCGCTGTGCCCGGGAGGGTATCGGCTTTTGGTGGGCCAAACGGCTGGACGAGGTCACCTGGACGTGCCGGGTGGCCTTTTTGGACGCGGGCAAGGTCACTGCTCTGGGACAGAAGGGGCAGTGGGAGGTGCGGCTGCTCCGCCGGGGCGGCCTGCCGGGGGTGTTCTGGAAGCTGCGCCGGCGGTACGCCTTTTTGGCGGGGATGGCGGCCTGCGTAGTGGTGGTGGCGGTGCTCAGTCAATTCATCGTGAAGGTAGAGGTGTCGGGCAACGTGAAGGTGCCCACCGGGGCCATTCTCACCCAGCTGCGGGCCCAGGGGGTGCGTCCCGGCGCCTTTGGACCGGGGCTGGATACCCGGCAGATCAGCCACGCGGTCATTTTGGAGCTGCCCGAGCTCTCCTGGATGTCCATCAACCGCCACGGCATGGTGGCGGAGGTGCTGGTGCGGGAGGGGAACCCCCGGCCCGAGCTGATGGAAGAAGACGAGCCCGCCCACATCGTGGCCAAATACCCCGGTATCATCACCAAGGTGCAGGCTACTCGCGGCCAGCAGCTGGTGGAGAAGGGAGACACGGTGGCGGCAGGAGATACCCTGATCGGCAGCTGGGTGGACTTTGTGGAGCCGGAGGGGAGCGCCATCGACCTGGGAGGCATGACCGTCCGGGCCACAGGGAAGGTGTGGGCCCGCACCTGGCACACCCTCCGGGCGTCCATCCCCCTGAACGCCTCGGCCAAGGAGTACACCGGGCGGGAGAGGACCCGCTGGAGCCTGGAAATTTTGGGACGAAACGTAAAAATTTTCCCCGGGGGTGGAATTTCCTATGAGAGGTATGATAAAATAACAAAATACCATACTCCCGCTTTGCCCGATGGCAGGGAGCTGCCCATCTCCCTGCGCCGGGAGGTGTGCCGGGAATACACCATGGCGGAAAGCCCCATCGACGTGGAAAAGGGAGAGGTCATCCTCCGGGCTGCCCTGGAGGAACAGCTGGCTGCCCGGGTGGACAAGGGGGACGTGCTGAAAACCGACTGGAGCGTACAGGAGCAGAACGGCCTGCTGGTGGCGACTCTGTTGGCGGAGTGCGAGCAGGAAATTGGAGTGACCATAGAAGAGTGAGCGTAGACGTGCCGGTTCGGATGGACCGGAGCGAGGATCGAATTGGTAAGGCGGCAGAGCCGCCGCGATTTGATCCGAGACGGAGGGAAGCCGAACCGAACAGCGCGTCCAACGCGAGCTTGACAGCCCCAACCTATACAAAGGAGACACAAAAGATGTTTGAGCAGAGTATCAGCATGGAGCGCATGGAGGAGGCGGTGAACCTCTTCGGCTCCTTCGATGAGAATATCCGCATCCTGGAGGAGAGCCTTCGCGTGACGGTGGTGTCACGGGACTCGGAGCTGAAGGTCTCAGGCGAGCCGGAAAATGTGATGCTGGCGGTGAAGGCCATCCAGGGCCTGTTGGCCCTCTCCACACGGGGGGAAAGCATCAACGAGCAGAACGTGCGCTACGTGCTGGAGCTGGTCCGCGCCGGGGCGGAGGACAAGATCGGAGAGATCGCCGCCGACGTGCTGTGCGTTACCGCCAAGGGCAAGCCCATCAAGGCCAAGACCATCGGCCAGAAGAAATATGTGGAGGCCATCGCCAAGAACGCCGTGACCCTGGGCGTGGGTCCCGCGGGCACGGGCAAGACCTATCTGGCGGTGGCCGCCGCCGTGGCCGCCTTCCGGGACAAGCAGGTCAACCGCATCATTTTGACCCGCCCCGCTGTGGAGGCGGGGGAGCGGCTGGGCTTCCTTCCCGGCGACCTGCAGAGCAAGGTGGACCCCTACCTGCGGCCCCTCTACGACGCGCTGTTTGAAATGCTGGGCCCGGAGACCTACCAGAAATATCTGGAGCGGGGGAACATCGAGGTAGCTCCCCTGGCCTATATGCGCGGCCGCACGTTGGACGACAGCTTCATCATCCTGGACGAGGCCCAGAATACCTCCCGGGAGCAGATGAAAATGTTTTTGACCCGTATGGGCTTTGGCTCCAAGATCGTCATCACCGGCGACGTGACCCAGATCGATCTGCCGGCGGACAAGCAGTCGGGCCTCAAGGAGGCCATGCGGGTGCTCAAGGGGGTAGAGGATATCGCCATCTGCCGCCTCACAGGCTCCGACGTGGTGCGCCATGTCATCGTCCAGCGCATCATTAAGGCATACGAGGACGACGAGAAACGGAGGACGAAAAAGCCATGAGAAAGAGCCACTATATTCCCGTCACCGCCGACGTGCCGGGGATCAACGACGGCCTCAGGGCGTTGATCCGCAAGTGCGTCCGCACCGCTCTGGCGGCGGAGGGGGTGGACGTGCCCTGCGAGATCAACGTCCTTATCACCAACGACGCGGGTATCCGGGCGGTCAACCAAGAGATGCGAAACGTGGACGCGGCCACCGACGTTTTGAGCTTTCCCATGTTCGATTTCTCGCCGGGGGACAAGCCCTCCCCGGACGACGCCGACCCCGCCACCGGGTTGGTGCCCCTGGGGGATATGCTGATCTCCTGGCCCCACGTCACCGCCCAGGCCAAGGAATACGGCCACTCCAACCGCCGGGAGCTGGCCTATCTCACCGTACATTCCGTTTTGCATCTGCTGGGCTACGACCACCTGGACGAAGGGCCGATGAAGGCCCAAATGCGTGGGCGGGAAGAGGCCATTATGGAGCTTTTGGGGCTGCCCAGAAAGAAGTGAGAGAGATGTCGGAGACGGTCAACAAGCGGAGCTTCGGCCTCGATCTGGTGCGGGCCGCGGCGGGGGTGCTGGTGCTCAGCGTCCACTTTTTCCTCAACAACGGCTTTTACCAGACCCCGGCGGCGGGCGGGACCATGCTGTTGGCGTGTATGGCACGGATGCTGTGCATGACCTGCGTGCCCCTGTTTCTGGTGCTCACGGGGTACACCTGCATCCACCGGGAGTGGTCCAAGGCATACTACCGCAAGCTGCTGCCCGTCCTGCTCACCTATCTGGGGGCGAGCGGGATCTGTCTGGTGTTTCGGGTGGCGGTGCTGAAGGAGGCGATCTCCCCCCTCGGCATGGTGCGGCGGGTGCTTGACTTCTCCGCCGCGCCTTACGCATGGTACATCGAGATGTACATCGGCCTGTTTCTGCTCAGTCCCTTCTTGAACGCCGCGTGGAAGGCCCTGAACGACAAGGCCAAGGGGGCGTTAGTGCTGACCCTGTTCGCTATGACCGCCCTGCCCGGCCTGGCCAACCACTTTGGACAGGTCCTGCCCCAGTGGTGGGTGACGGTCTACCCCCTGACCTACTACGTGCTGGGTGCGTGGCTGAGGGAACATCCTCTCAAGGCCAAGAGCTGGCAGCTCCTGCTGGGCTGGGCGGCCCTGGCGGCGGTCATGGGCGCAGCAGGGTATCTCAACGCCAAGAGTGGGCCGTATAGCTGGCTTCCCGAGGACAGCTGGGGGAGCTGGTCCCTGACCCTCCAGGCCGCGCTGCTCTTTTCCGCCCTGGTGAAGGCCAAGACTCCGCCGCGGCCCGTCAAATGGCTGGTGGAGCGGTTGGCGAAGCTGTCCCTGGGGATGTATCTGGTGTCCTATGTGGCCGACCAGTTGGTCTACCCCAAGCTCGCCGCCGCCGTTCCCGCCGCCCACCAGCGGCTGTGGTGGATGGCCCCTACGGTGCTGGCGACTGTGACCCTCTCCTGCCTCCTGGCCCAGGTGATCGACTGGGTGGTCGGCGCGGTGATGCGGGGGATGGAACGGGGACGGAAAAAGGGCGCGTGACGGAATGGAAGGAGGACGAGTATTATGCGCCGTAAGCCTCAAATGACCTCCAGCCCTGCCGCGGCGATCTGGAGGCCCAGACGGAGACCTTGATAGAAAGCGTAGAGGCCGTGGCCCTTCATAGGGTTATCCCGCAGATAGTCGGGCCACCGTTCCGGGTTGGGAGCCAGGACAAAATAGGGATACAGAGTTTCTACAATGTCGGGAATTTGATTATCCATGATGAAAACCCTCTAACGTACATTTATGTACGTATTATACACGGCAAATATATACATGTCAAGAGGGGAGTGGTATAATGCTTTTTAACGAGAGATTGAAAGCCTTGCGCACGGAAAGAAAATTGACGCAAAAGGAGGCGGCCGCGGCGTTAGAACTGAATTACCGGCATTACCAACGTCTGGAGGCGGAGGGCAACACCCCCAACTTCGCCAATCTGGTGCTCATCGCGGACTTCTTTGGTGTGTCCATGGACTACCTGGCGGGCCGCACCGACAAGCAGGAGGTCAACCAATGAACCAAATGAAAAAATGCGGCGTGATCTCTATTGTGGGCCGGCCCAATGTGGGCAAGTCCACGTTGACCAACGCCCTGGTGGGGGAGAAGATCGCCATCGTCTCCCCCAAGCCCCAGACCACCCGCAACCGCATCACCGGGGTGGTGAACCGCCCGGAGGGACAGCTGGTGTTGCTGGACACGCCGGGGCTTCACCGGGCCCACAACAAGCTGGACGAATACATGACCCAGACCGTCCGCCACAGCGTGGCCGATGTGGACGGGGTATTCCTGCTGGTGGAGCCTGTGGCCAAGATCGGCGAGCCGGAGCAGGAGCTCATCGCCCGGATCAAGGCCTTGGGCGCGCCCGCGGTGCTGGTCATTAACAAGGTGGACACGGTGAAAAAGGAGGACCTGCTGGCGGTGATGGCGGCCTACGGCCAGGCCCACGGCTGGCGGGCCATTTTGCCCATCTCCGCCAAGACGAAAGAGGGGCTGGAGGAGCTGACCGCTCTTGCCATGGAGCTGTTGCCCGTCGGCCCGGCCTTGTTCCCCGAGGACATGACCACCGACCAGCCCGAGCGGCAGGTGTGCGCGGAAATCTTGCGGGAGAAGTTGCTCTTGTGCCTCGACAAGGAAGTCCCCCACGGCACGGCGGTGGAGCTGACCCGCTTTGCCCAGCGGGACCGGGACGATGTGATTGAGTGCGAGGCCACCATTTACTGCGAGAAGGAGAGCCACAAGGGCATCATCATCGGCAAAAAGGGCGCGATGCTGAAAAGGATCTCTACCCTGGCCCGGGAGGACATGGAGCGGTTCATGGGGGCGAAGGTGTTTTTGGAGACCTGGGTGAAGGTGAAGGAGAACTGGCGGGCCAGCCTGAGCCAGGTGCAGAACTTCGGCTACCGGGAGGAATAACGTGCATATCGTGACCCAAGGCATCGTCCTGCGGGAGGTGCAGTACAAGGAGACGGACAAAATTTTGACCGTCCTCGCCAAAGGGCAGGGGAAGGTGACGGTGAAGTCCCGGGGCTGCCGCCGGAAAAACAGCCCCCTGGCGGCGGGGAGCCAGCTGCTGGTCTACTCCGAAATGACTTGGTTTGAATATCAGGGCCGCTGGGCCCTTCAGGAGGCGGCGACCCTGCAGGAGTTTCGCGGCGTGCGGGAGGACCTGACCCGTCTGGCCCTGGGCTCCTACTTCGCCGAGGTGTGCGAGGCGGTGGCCGCCGAGGGGGAGGACGACCCGGAGCTTTTATCCCTGCTCCTCAACAGCCTGTACGCCCTGGATGTCCTCAAAAAGCCCCCGGAGCTGGTCCGTGCGGCCTTTGACTGGAAGTGCATGGCCTTGGCGGGGTATGCCCCACTGCTGGAGGGCTGCGCCGGGTGCGGGGAAGAGCCGCGGGACCCGCGGCTCAACCTCACCGCCGGGGTGGTGAGCTGCGCCCACTGCGGCGATGGCGCGGCGGTGACGGCGGAAATGCTGGCCGCTCTGCGGCACATTGTTTTGGGCGATCCAAAGCGGCTGTTTTCGTTCTCCTTGCCCCCGGAGCAGTTGGGGCGTTTCGCGGCGGTGGCGTCGGATTATTTGACCACCCAGCTGGAGCGGGGCTTTCGGACGCTGGATTTCTACCTGAGCGTGAGGGAGTGAAAGAAACCAAATAATAAGCGGCTGACCGATGTGGTCAGCCGCTTATTATTTGCTTGATCCAGCCGGAAAGAGATTTCAATGCGTCTGAAAGAACACCCAGAAGCCCTAGATGGGAAACGGACCTGCGCACCACAACAACGTGTTTCCATTCTCCACAGCCTTCGCATAGATCCAAATCGTCGGAAATGATAAAGTCCTTTGGGTCATACAGACATCCATCCAGCTTTTGCAAACAATCGAAACAAAATTCCGCCATAAAGTACCTCCACTGCTAATTTGGTATACTCGAAACAAGTATACTTATGACAGTGTAGCACAAACTCAACTTAAAATAAACCTATATTAAGTTTATTTTGAGGTGACCTATGCGAAACAAGAAAAATAAGCATCTGGGGTTGGAAATCGACCCGGCACTGCACCACAAGCTGCGCTATATCGCTAAATATGAGGGACGTTCCATCAACGGGCAGTTGCTTTACCTGGTACGGCAGTGTGTGAAGGATTTTGAGGAAAAGGAAGGCCCGATCCCCGAGGGTGACGGGACAAACGAATGAAAAAGAGAAACGGCTGACCTATTGGGTCAGCCGTTTCTCTTTTGCTGCGGGAGGGGCAAGCCCCTCCCCTACATGATTTATGGTGATGTTGACGTTTCATTGGGGACGGCCCGATGAGGGCATCGGGCCCTACAATTCTACCGAACCTTCCGTTGCTATGGTAGGGACCGTCCTCCCGGACGGTCCGCCGTCTACCGCCCGCCCAGGCGGCGTGATTCCAACGCACAAGGTGGTTCGTCCACTCCGGTAGGTCGTAACGACCGGGAAAAGAAAGAGGCATTGCCCCTTGGGGCATAAGCGGTACATGGGGTCTCATTTGCGGGACCCGGCAAAAAACTCCGGGCGAATGATATCCGCCCCTACGAGAATGTGGGTGCGTCTTTCGTTGGCGCGTCTGGGAAGCCGCGTCCTACCGCGGCTCCGTCAGGCCGTATTTGGTCTTCACCCGCTCCAGCTTTTCCAGCATGGGCTCGGCGGCGACCCAGAGGAAGAACCAGGTGGCGGCGGCGTGGATGCAGTCCATGGGGAGACCGGCCAGCTCGTAGGACAGCCAGATGCCGGGAGTCAGGGCGGTGGGAGCGGACTGGAGGGCGGACTGCAGATTCATCACGCCGCCGTAAAGAACCAGGGTGGCCAGAGAGCCGAACACGCACAGGGGCAGGCGGCGCTTTCGCAGCAGGCCCCAGCGGGTCAAAGCTCCTGCCAGAAGACCCACCAGCCCCGCGGCGAACATCTGCCAGGGGGTATAGGGCCCCTGGCCGAAGAGAAGGTTGGAGGCCAGCATGGTCACCGCCCCCACCAGGAAGCCGCTCTCGCCGCCCAGGCTTGCCCCGGCGATAATGGTGAGGGCCAGAGTTGGCTTGAACTGGGGAAGCATGATGAGGGCAGCCCGGCTTGCCACCCCTACGGCGCAGAGGACCGCCAGCAGCACCAGCTCCCGTGCCCGGGGTTTTCTGCCCTCAAAGCGCAGAAAAAACAGGGCGATGGTCTCCAGAAGGACAAGAAGAATGGTGACATAGTAATTCTTCGCCGGAAGCAGGAGCGTTCCCGTCACAAGGGTGAGGGGGATCAGCAGGACCAGCGCCCAGGCGGCAAAAACGGTCTGCCGGGAGAGAGAGCGGGACGGCAGGACTGTCGGCGGCAGAGCCGCGGAGGGCTTGGAGAAACAGAGAGCACAGGCCAGCAGGGAGAGGGAAAAGCCACCGGAGAGATAGAATTGACGCTTGGCCCGGTTGGTGAGCCCCAGGGCGGCCAGAAGCGGGGAGAGGTCAAGGACCTTTAGCAGGTGGAGAAGAAACAGCAGGGCCGCGCCCGCAAAGAATCCGCCCAGAAGCTTGCGCCAGAGGGGCAGTGTGGCGGTTGCCGCTGTTGGGGCAGGCGGCCCGGAGACGTTTTGAGAGGATGGGGGAGACGGCGGCATGGGCGGCGGAGAGACCGGCGCGGGCAGCGTACCGCCACAGACGTGGATCAGGTCCTCCGGTGTAATGGCGCCGGGGGCCGCATGGCGGCCCATGCGGTCGGCGGCGGTAGTGTAGAAGGCGTTGCCCGAGAAAAAGGCCCGGGGCGTTCCTTCCGTGACAATGGCGCCGTCAAACATGAGGGCGCAGCGGTGGGCATGGGCGGCGCAAAATTCAATGTCGTGGCTCACCATAAGGATGGTGACGCCCTGGTCGGAAAGGGACCGCAGAATTTGAGCCAGCACCTGCTTGAAGCCCGCGTCCAGCCCCTTAGTGGGCTCATCCAGCAGCAGGACTTCCGGGTCCAGGAGCAGGAGCTTGGCCAGGGCGGCGCGCTGCTGCTCGCCGCCGGAGAGATCGAAGGGATGGCGGTCCAGCAGGTCGTCCAGACGGCAAAGAGCGGCCACCTGGGCGGCCTTGGCCTCGTCAGGGCAGAATTCCAGCAGGTCCTCCCGGACGGTTTTCTTGACAAAAAGCGCCTGGGGGGCCTGGGGAAGGACGCCCAGGGTCCCGCTGACGCGGACCGTTCCCCGGTCGGGCTGTTCCAGTCCCGCCACCAGCTTGAGAAGGGTGGTCTTGCCCGTGCCGTTGCCCCCCAGCAGGGCAAGAAGCTCCCCCTGCCGGACCGCCAGGGACAGTCCCCCGACCACGTCGGGACCGTCTTTTTCGTAGCGGAACCACAGCTCCCTGCAGGCGATGGCATCCCCGGTGGGATCGGTGTGTCCGGGCTCGTTGGGCAGGGGCCTCAAGGGGTGCTCCGCGGCATATTGGGAAAGCCAGTCCCGGCCCTCCCGGACGGTGATGGGGGACGTCTCTCCGCTGTCCTCCACCGCCGCCCACACCCGCAGGGGGGTGGGCATGGCGAGAAACATGGGGTGGTTCTTTTCTTGTAAGGCCAGAGCCAGCTCACGGGGCGTACCCGCGGCGAGGATGGTCCCTCGGTCCATCACCGCCGCCCGGTTGGCCAGAGGAAGGGCGTCCTCCAGGCGGTGCTCGGTGAGCAGGACGGTGACCCCCAGCTCCCGGTTGAGCTTGGCGAGGACGCCGAGAAAGTCGGAGGCTGCAATAGGGTCCAGCTGGCTGGTGGGCTCGTCCAGGATGAGGAGCTCCGGGTCCAGGGTCATCACAGCGGCAAGGTTGAGGAGCTGTTTTTGTCCCCCGGAGAGGGAGGCGACATCCCGGTGGAACCAATTTTGGATGCCGAAGAAGGAGGCCATCTCCGCCACCCGGCGGCGGATAAAGGGGGTGTCCCGCCCCAGGGACTCCAGGCCGAAGGCCAACTCGTGCCAGACCTTGTCGGTGACCAGCTGACTGTCGGGGGACTGCCGGACAAAGCCGATGCGCCCGGTCTGCTGCCGCTGGTCATAGCTGTCTAAGGGGGCGCCGTCAAGAAGGAGCTCCCCGCTGCGTCGGCCGTGGGGGGCGAGGACGCTCTTGCACTGGCGCAGAAGGGTGGATTTGCCGCACCCGGAGGGGCCGCAGAGGACAAAGAAGTTCCCCCGTTCCACCGTGAGGGTGACGTTGTGGAGGGCAGGGACGGTCTGGCCGGGGTAGGTGAAGGTCAGGCCGCGCAACGCGAGCGTTTCCATGCCAGGTCCTCCTTTCCGTTGAGGATGAGCGGGGTGAGGCAGAGGCACAGGTAAAGCAGGCGCAGAGCCGCCGCCATAGGCAGGGAGGAGGAGACCTGAAGGGCGGGGAAATATTGCCAGGCAAAGCCGCCTCCCAGCCATCCGGCGACCAGAGCCCCGCCGCAGAGGGCCAGCCAGAAAAGGACCAGCTTGTTCCGGTGGTCAAAGCGGTAGATGGAGAAGGCGGTGCGGCCGGGAAGACCGTAGCCCCGGCTTTTCATGGAATCAGCGGTCTCAATGGCGCTTTCCAGGGACCAGGTGACCAGAATGGAAAAGACGGAGACGGCGGTCTTGAGCCGCCGGTGGAGAGGACCGGAGGACAGGTCCCGGCCCAGGCACCGCTGGGCGTTGACCACGGTCCGAAATTGGGCCTTGAACCGGGGGACGAAGCGCAGGGTCATGGACAGCGCCAAAGAGAGGGCGGGGATGACCCGGCCAAAGAGATAGACAAATTTATCCGAGGACACCACGGCGGTAAAGCAGACGAACCAGTTGATCACCGCGCAGAGCATCAAGGCGGCGGCCAGGCCGTAGAGGACGCTCTCCAGGGTCAGCGGACTGCCCCAGGGGAGGCGGGCTAGAACGGTGTCCCCCTGGTGGTTAAAGAGCGGATTGACCGCGGCGGTGAACAGCAGGATGGGCAGAAGGGCGCGCAGCTGGAGCCGTAGGGCCTCCTGGCCATTGAGCCGGAGAACATAGGCCAGAGCGCACAGAAAGGAGGCCGCCAGGCTGGCGGGATCCATGAAGCACATAGAAAAGAAGATGGTCAGGGCAAAAAAGAGGAAGCTCACCCAGGGGTGGCAGGTGGAGAACGCGTCGCGGCGGGCCATGGGATCGCCTCCTTTCATCTCAGAATAGCGGGTGCTTTCGTGGGCTTCATTGTAGCAAAGGGGGAGCGGGGAAGTCAAGAGGGGGAGCGGGGAGGTATTGTCAAAAAACCGGGGGCGTGATACAATGTTAAATACCTGTTTCACCGCAAGCTGATACAAGGAGGATGTGTTTTTATGGAATATACCATTCAGAGTTCACGGCTGACCCTGACCGCCGCCACCAAGGGCGCGCTGCTGCAGGCCATCCGTTTTGTGGATGGGCGGGAGTTGCTGTGGGATGGCAAGCCGGAGATCTGGGCCAACCGGGCGCCGGTGTGCTTTCCCTGGTGCGGAAACATCAAGGACAACTGGTATGAGCAGGACGGTGTGCGCCGGAAGGTGTCCACCCGCCACGGCTTTGCCCGGGATGTGGAGCACACGCTGGAGGCCCAAAGCGACAGCGAGATGACCTTCCGCATGGACCACGAGGGGGACGAGGTCTGGCCCTGGGCCTTTACCTTCCGCACCACCCACAAGGTGGAGGGAGGCAAGGCGTTTACGGTCTGCACCGCCGTCAACCGCTCGGATAAGGCCATGCCGGTGCAGTTTGGGTTCCATCCGGCCTTCCGCTGTCCCTTCGTGGAGGGGAGCGCCGTGGAGGAATATGCGGTGCGCTTTGCCGCCGGCCGGGTCATTCCCATGACCAGAGACGTGTTCGACAACGACTCCATCGCCTTTGAGGGCGGGGGTGACTGGGCGCGCTTGGAGCACGTGCCCAGCGGGAAGTATATCGAGGTGAACAACAAGGGCTGGTTCACCACCCTGCTGTGGAGCAAGCCGGGGATCCCGGGGTTTGTGTGCATCGAGCCGTGGGACGGCTACGTCAGCGACGCCCACGACCTGCTGGAGCGGCCGGGAGCGAAGCTGCTCTTGCCGGGCGAGAGTAGAAGCTGGACCCTGGAAATGACGTTTTGCCTGTAAGAAAAAGGTGGGAAACAGCATTTGAATGAGCGACTTCTTGGGATCCTGGTGGATTCCTTTCCGAAAATTTTGATCCCCGGCCTGACCCGGACCATCCCCTTGACCGCCATCGCCTTTTCTCTGGCGATGGTGATCGCCGTGGCGGTGGCGCTGGCCCAGTTCGCCAATGTGAAGGTCCTCAGGCAGTTCTGCCGCTTCTACATCTGGGTCATCCGGGGCACGCCTCTGCTGGTGCAGCTCTTTGTGGTCTTCTACGGTCTGCCCCGGGTGGGGGTGGTCATCGAGCCCTTTGCCGCCGCCATCTTAGTCTTTTCCATCAATGAGGGAGCCTATGCCGCGGAGATCGTCCGGGCCGCGCTGGAATCTGTCCCGGCGGGCCAGCTGGAGGCGGGGTACTGCGTGGGGATGAGCTATCTTCAGGTCATCCGCCGCATCGTGCTGCCCCAGGCCCTGCGGACCGCCTTTCCCTCCCTGGCCAACTCCCTCATCGCCATGCTCAAGGACACGTCTCTGGTGTCGGTGGTGACGGTGACCGAGATGATGATGGCCACCAAGCAGATCAACGCCATCTACTATGAGCCCCTGGCCCTCTATCTGGAGACGGCGTTTATCTACCTCATGTTCTGCACGGTGCTCACCAGGCTTCAGAGCTGGGGGGAGCGGAAGCTCTCCGCCTATGAGAGAAGGGGGGCGGCGGCATGATGCTGGAGGCCCGCGGCGTTGCCAAGTCCTTTGGAACGCTGGAGGTGTTGAAGGGCGTGGACCTGCGCGTCGGACAGGGAGATGTGGTGGCTATTTTGGGTCCCAGCGGCTCGGGGAAGACCACCCTGCTTCGGTGTCTGAACTTTCTGGAGCGCGCCAACGAGGGACGTCTTACCTTCGACGGGGAGGACTTCGACCTGGCCCACATGGGCAAGAAGGACATTTTGCGCCTGCGCCGCAAGACCGCCTTTGTGTTCCAAAATTACAACCTCTTTTTGAACAAAACGGCCCTGGAGAACGTGACCGAGGGGCTTGTTACCGCCCGGAAAATGAACAAGCCCGACGCCGTTGCCAAGGCCGAGCGGGCACTGGAGCGGGTGGGCCTGCTGGACCGGAAGGACCACTACCCCAGCCAGCTCTCCGGCGGTCAGCAGCAGCGCGCGGCCATCGCCCGTGCCCTTGCCGCCGATCCCGAGATCATCTACTTCGACGAGCCCACCTCCGCCCTGGACCCGGAGCTCATCGGGGAGGTGCTGGCGGTGATGCGCAAGCTGGCGGAAGAGGGGATGACTATGCTGGTGGTCACCCACGAGATGAACTTTGCACGCAATGTGTCTACCAAGGTGGTGTTCATGGAGGACGGCGCGGTGGTGGAGGAAGGTCCGGCCAAGGAATTTTTTGAACAGCCTAAGGAGGAACGGGTCAAGGCGTTTCTTCGCAGCATTGAACACAAGGAGGCAGGAGTATGAAGAAACTGTTGGCGTTGACGCTGAGTCTGGTGCTGGGTCTGGCTCTGCTGGCCGGGTGCGCCGGAGAGAAGAAGGGCGACCTGTTGGCGGAGATCCAGGAAAAGGGCGAGATCGTGGTTGCCATGGAGGGCACCTGGGCGCCCTGGACCTACATGGATGAGGACGGGGACCTGGTGGGCTATGATGTGGAGGTCGCCGAGGCCATTGCGGAGAAGCTGGGGGTGGAGGCCAGCTTCGTCACCGGCGAGTGGGACGGCCTGCTGGCCGGGCTGGACGCGGGCCGCTACGACATCATGGCCAACGGGGTGAACATCACCCCCGACCGCTCGGATAAATACGACTTTTCCGTTCCCTACGCCTATGACCGCATGGCGGTGATCGTCAAGGGGGACAATGACTCCATTACCAAGATGGAGGACCTGGAGGGCAAGAAGACCGCCAACACCATCTCATCCACCTACGCCGAGACTGCCCGCTCCTACGGCGGGTCGGTGACCGGGGTGGACGACCTGGCGGCCACCTTTGAGCTTTTGTACTCCGGGCGCATCGACGCCACTCTGAACGCTGAGGTGACCTACTACGACTACATGGCCCAGCACCCGGAGGCGGACCTGAAGATCGCCTGTCTGGCGGAGACGGCGGACAGCGTGGCTATCCCTCTGCGCAAGGGGGAGGAGACAAAGGCCCTGCGGGAGGCTATCGACAAGGCCATCACCGAACTGGCGGAGGACGGGACTTTGTCCCAGCTGGCGGTCAAATACTTCGGAACGGATATTTCCAAAGCGGATTAAGGAGGCTTTTTCATGAGAAGCGAAAACGTCAAGCAGGGGGTGGAGCGCGCCCCCAACCGCTCTCTCTTTTACGCCCTGGGCTACACCAAGGAGGAGCTGGAGCGGCCCCTCATCGGGGTGGTGTGTTCCTACAACGAGATCGTCCCCGGCCACATGAATCTGGACAAGATCGCCGAGGCGGTGAAGGCGGGGGTGCGGGCCGCGGGGGGCACACCAGTGGAGTTCCCCGCCATCGCCGTGTGCGACGGCATCGCCATGGGCCACATCGGAATGAAATACTCCCTGGTGACCCGGGACCTGATCGCCGACTCCACCGAGGCCATGGCCATGGCCCACCAGTTCGACGGACTGGTGATGATCCCCAACTGCGACAAGAACGTCCCCGGCCTTCTCATGGCTGCGGCCCGGGTGAACGTGCCCACCATCTTCTGCTCCGGCGGACCCATGCTGGCGGGGAAGCTGGCGGATGGGCGGCGCTCCTGCCTTTCCCATATGTTCGAGGCTGTGGGGGCCTACAAGGCGGGGAAGCTGGACGAGGCGGGAGTGGAGGACTTTGAGGAAAACGCCTGTCCCTCCTGCGGCTCCTGCTCGGGGATGTACACCGCTAACTCCATGAACTGCCTCACCGAGGCTCTGGGCATGGCCCTTCGGGGAAACGGCACCATCCCCGCTGTGTGGTCTCACCGCCTGCGCCTTGCCAAGCACACGGGGATGCAGATCGTGGAGCTGGTGAAGCGGGATATCAAGCCCTGTGATATTATGACGGAGGCCGCCTTCCACAACGCCGAGACCATCGACATGGCCCTGGGCTGCTCTACCAACTCTATGCTCCATCTGCCCGCCATTGCCCACGAGTGCGGCGTGGAGCTGGACCTAGACATGGCAAACGAGATCTCCGCCCAAACCCCCAATCTCTGCCACCTGGCCCCGGCGGGGGACACCTTCATGGAGGATCTGGAGGGCGCTGGCGGTGTTTGGGCCGTGATGAAGGAGCTGACGAAAAAGGACCTGCTGGACACCTCGCTCATTACCGTGACGGGCAAGACCATTGCGGAGAATCTGGAGGGGGTGGTCAACCGGGACGAGACCATCATCCGGCCCATCGACAAGCCCTTCTCCGACTACGGCGGCATTGCCGTGCTGAAGGGCTCTCTGGCCCCCGAGGGCTGCGTGGTGAAGCAGTCCGCCGTGGCGGAGGAAATGATGACCCACACCGGCCCCGCCCGGGTCTTTGACAGCGAGGAAGACGCCATCGCCGCCATCTACGAGGGGAAGATCGTGGCCGGGGACGTGGTGGTCATCCGCTACGAAGGCCCCAAGGGCGGCCCCGGCATGCGGGAGATGCTCAACCCCACCTCCGCCATCGCCGGGATGGGCCTGGACAAGG
>ERZ779633.88-NODE-88-length-40820-cov-9.351306_pt1 | contig 40820 bp, 37 predicted proteins | sample MGYA00514195_ERZ779633 | MGnify/ENA primary metagenome ERZ779633 (study PRJEB29562, sample SAMEA4376707) | mouse gut metagenome | isolation source: Cecum | study: EMG produced TPA metagenomics assembly of the A DSS colitis mouse model was used to assess the microbial...
CGGCGAGGTCATCTTCAAAAAGTATTCCCTGATGGGGGGCCTGAGCGACTTTGCCACCCAGATGTGCGAGACCCTGAACAAGACCACCGGGCACATCGCCGTCATCACAGACCGGGACGCCTGCATCGCAGTCTCCGGCGCTCCCAAGCGGGACCTGCTGGACAAGCGGCTGGGCGAGCGGCTGGAGGGGGTGCTGGAGGGGAGAAAGATCTACCAGTACCAGGCCGGGGACAGCCCCATGACCATCAGCGACGACGCCACTAAGTTCTTCGTGTCCTGCGCCGCGCCCATTCTGGCCGAGGGGGACGTGCTGGGCTGCGTGCTCTTCGCCGCCGAGGAGGGGGAGCTTCAGGCCAGCGAGACCGACTACAAGCTGCTCCAGACCATGTCCGGCTTTCTGGGCCGCCACATGGAGGGGTAAAAGAAAACCGTCCGTTCCCGGAAAGGGGAGCGGACGATTTTTTATCCGAATATCTGAAAAAGCAAAATAATGGCGATATTTACTCCGAACAAGACCGCCAGAGCCAGCCAGGGCCGTTTTTCGTCCATCCTCCCACCTCCCACGGGAAAAGTCTACGCCGCCGGGGAGGTGGGTATGCCGGTATGTTTTTTCCATTTCCGGGTCATACTGGAAGCAGAAAAAGCAAAGGAGGAAAACGCCGTGATCAAAGGGATCAACAAGCGGGTGGTGGTAGTCCGCTCCCCCGACCGCCGCTTTTTTGAGGAGGCTATTTTTATCGTCAAGGAGGGGGTGACCGGGGTGCCGGGCGTCACCGCCCAGCAGGTGGTGGAGGAGGCCCGAAGGGTGGCCGACGGCTACGTCCGCAAGCACACCTCCAAGTGGTACCAGCGCATCCCGGCGGCTGGGTACATGGCCATCGGCGCGCTGGCTTCCAGCGCGGCGTGGGCCGCGGCGATGTTTTTGTAAAAGTGAGGGCGGGTCATTGACCCGCCCTCACGGTATTTCTCAGCCGGTGCCCACGCCGGCGCAGAACCAGTGACCGTCCTTGAGGTACATACTGCCCTGGCGGAAATTGGTGAGGGCGCCCTCCGGGGCCTCCGGGTCGGGGCCTTCATATTCCCCGGTGTTGCCCGCCATGAACCAGTGCAGGCCGTCGCTGCCCTCCGGGACAAAGATGGTGTCGTAGCAAAAGGCAAAGTGGGGGTATTGGGTGATGTCCTTCGGGAACCAGGCTTCGGGCATATCCTCCAGAGTGCCCACCCCTCCCGGCTTCATAAAGGTGCAGCGCAGATGGTTCCCCAGCGTGAGCTTCAGATAGGCCCCCTCGTATGCCGCCACCCACTCCCCCGCGATCTCCAGCGGCCCCTGCCCCCGGTCAGGAATGGAAATGCCGCTTTGGAGGGCGTCCAGCTCCGCCTCGTCGAACCACTGGCGCATAAAGGAGAAAATGTCGGTGGTATATACGGCGCTGAATCCGTTCTGTGTCACCTCATACCATGTGGCCCCGGTGTCGTTGGGCTTGATCATCACATAGTCGCTGCCCTCCCACAATTGGATATAGTATTCCCAGCTTGGGTCGGCGATGGTGAGGGAGGCCCCCTCCGGGTAGCCGGGGAAGCTGTCGCAGTACCGCCAGTTGTACTGTGCCGCGTCGGTAAAATACCGCTGGTAGTAAGGGGCGTTAGCCCGGTCGGCGTGGACGGCATAGGCCGCTGGCTCCCCATTTGCCGGGGCCAGCCGCAGGTTCACCAGCCCGCCTCCCAGGTCGATGAGGCGGTTGAGCTTTTCGTCGGCATCCTGGGCAGCGGCGGAGAAGGAGCCGACTTCCTTCCCATAGCCCAGCTCGGTGAGCCTATCCTGCAAATGCTCGGCGTAGTACGAGGAGCCGGGACCCATGTCGTTCATCATCTCGTGCCACAGGTAGGTGAGGCTTCCACCCTCATTTCGTAGGAAGAGAAGGTAGTCGCAGCCGGGATAGCCCGGGGAGACCCAGTTGTCCTCGGTTATGTACCGCCCTCCCGCCATGGACACCGTGTCCGGGGTGGTGGTGTGCAGCTCGTAGTTGAAGCTCCACGCCTCCACCGTCAGCTCTCCCACGATGGTCTGATAGGGCCCGCGGAAGGATTCCACCCGCCAGTCGTCAAAGACCACGGGGGCTTTGACAAACTCCTCGTCCCGCAAAAGGTGCCCCTCTTCCCCGGCGTTGAACTGCTCCTGGGCATAGGCCCTGGCCCACTCCACCACGGCGGCGGGGACCCCGAAGTCCACCCCGTCCACCATGTGGTCGGTGGTGGGCTTTTCGTCCGTATAGACCAGGAGCTTTTCACCGTCAAAATAGAGGTGGCGGACGATATCCCGGTATTTCTCATCGGAGCCGTAGACGGTGAGGGACTTGCTGTATTTGTCCACATTTACATAGTGCCAATCCTCGATCTCCGGGCAGGCATCCATCACCAGTTCTTTCACATCTGCCCGGTAGACAAGCCCGTCCCGGAGGAAGAACAGCTCCTCCTGGGTGATGAGCTCATCCACCCCGTCGCCGTCCAGATCCAGGGTCTTGGGTTGTACTCCGACGCTGCCATCGGCGCGGCAGAGGAGGATGGGCATATGGTCCTGGAAGATGTAGAAGTCCCAGGTAGGCCAGGACAGGGAGCCTGACTCCGGGTAGTAGCCAATGCCCAGAATATGCCCTTGCCCCAGGGCGGAGAGGTGCAGGGTCTCACAGTTGGGGTTGGGGATAGTGAGGAATAAGTCCAGGGAGCCGTTCTCCCGCTCCAGGGCGGCGTAGACGGTCTGCTCGGCGTCGGTGGGGCGGTAGACCCAAACGGTGTCCTCTCCGGTGGTATAGTGCTCAAACCAGTTTTGGTAATTGCCTGTGTTACCGCCGGGGATGTTCCTCAGTTCCGCTGCCACGGGGGCCACCGGCTGTAGCCAGTCCAGGGGGATGGCCGCGTTCGCCCCACCCGCGGGCAGAGGAGTGGGGATGGCGGGGACCTCGCTCTCCTGGTTGGAGACGAACCAGTACTGTCCGTCCCCCTTGTCGGTCAGGGTGACGCAGTAGCCGTGGCCATTGCCGTCATTGCCGTGGTAGAGCTTGACGGTGTCCCCGCTCCGGGTGCCCACCAGAAATTCCAGGTCGCCGGGGTAGTTGGTGTCCCCATGCATCCAGTAGTAGGCGTTGTGCTCGGGGGAGTAGGTATAATAGGTGAGGCTGTCCTTGTTGGCCTCGCTGAGGGTCAGGCCTGTGTACCACTTCAGGATGGAGTTGATGCCGTCGGCGGAGAGCTTGTAGGCCCCGCAGGGAATGTCCTCTTTGCTGCCGTCCCAGACGATGGAAAGCTCGTCGTCGGGCACGGCCTCGCCGTCGCAATAGAACAGCGCGGAGAGGTCGATGTCCTCCGGGCGGTCATAGAGGTTCATGGGGTTGGCGAACTGGTTGCGGAGGTTGTATACCATGCCACCCTCCCCGGTCTGGTCGGCCCCGGAGGAGTTGAAGAACTCCTCGTTGAACCACCGCAGCTCTGCCGCGTCCAGGCTCCGGAGGGTGTCCGCCGTAGGCCCGCCGCTCTCCGAGGGGGCGGGGGTAGGAGAGGTCTTCCCCCCGGTGAAGGTGCAGGCGGCGGCGATGGCGGCCAGAATGGCCACCGCCACCACGGCGGCCAGCACCTGCCGGGGCCGCTGGGCGATGCGGGTAATGCGGTCGCGGAGCTCCCGCTTCCCGGCGGTCATGGTGGTGGCGGCAAGCATGGGGTTGGCGGGGCCTCTCCGTACCGGGATGAGGGAGAGGAGGGTCTCGCCATAGCCGATGCGCTCGTCCTCGCCCAGCTTGCGAAGCACGCTCTCGTCGCAGGAGAGCTCACAGTCGGTCTTGGAGCAGCTTGCGGCGATCCACACCAGGGGGTCAAACCAGTAGACGGTCAAACACACGCACCGCAGCAGCGACCACAGCGGGTCCCAATGCTTGGCGTGGGTCCCTTCGTGGGCCAGCACATGGCGCAGCTTGTTTTCATCCGCCGCCACGGCGGGGGTGATATAGATGCTCCGCCCGAACAGGCAGGGGGAGGGAACGGCCCCTTCGGGAACCAGGTAGACCCGCCGGGGGGACTGAGCGGCGAAGGGCTGGCGGCTTTTCCGAAGTTTGGCGTAAAAGAGCAGGTTGCTGATGAGGAAGAACGCTCCCATTACTACCATGCCGATTTTCCAGATGAGGGTCAATATTTCACCCAGTCCCACGGTCATACGCTCGTAAAGGGTGACGGTGTTGGTTTCCGGGTCCCGCACCAGGTAACCCTTCTGCCGGAAAGAGACGCCGCTGCCGGGAGCGGGAGGCTCCATGAGGATGGAGGCCGCGCCGTCCTCCGCCGTGGGCACCTGGGAGAGGGAAATGTTCCGCTCCGAAAGCTCCTCCGGGCTGACCTCGCCCACCGGGCGGAAGTAGTAGGGCCGTTCCACTTGCCGCGTCACCGCCTGCTGCACCGGGGCGGTGGCGGTCAAAACCGAGAAGTTGGCGGCGGGCAGGAAGCTCACCGGGATGAGCAGCCGCGCCAGCACCAGAGCCCACAGGGCGTACTGCCACCGGCGGGACAGGGTCCCCCGGAACACCCGCCGCAATAGCAGCAGAGCCAGGATCAGGGCGGAAGAGGTGATCAAAATTTCCTTCATTTGTCCTCGCCTCCTTTCGCTTTTTCCAGAATGGCGGACAGCTCCGCCATGTCATCGGCAGTGAGGCTTTGGGCGTCCACCATGGCGGACATCATCAGCCCCAGCCGTCCGCCGTAGACCTTATCCAAAAAGCTTTTGGTCTCCCGCCGCTCGGCGTCGGCGCGGAGGAGGAGGGGGGAATAGCCCTTGGGGGTCTCGCCGTTATGCTGTACCGCCCCCTTGGCCTCCAGCCGGGAGAGCATGGTGATGACGGTGTGCTTTTCCCACTCGGTCTCCTCTTTTAAGGCGGCGGTGAGCTGGGCAATGGTTTTGGGAGCGCCCTCCCAGAGCTGGATCATCAGCTTCCACTCGCCGTCGGATAAGTTGATTTTCATGTCACTCACTCCTTTGCGGTAAACAAATGTCTACCTCTACGCTGATGATAGCATAGAGGTAGACACTTGTCAACCTTCCAAAAATTACAATCTGATGACAATTTTGAAAGGAGTATTTACTTTGCTCTGGCGATAATGACGCGGATGCGGCCGCCGTCGGCGGCCTTGGCGTCGTAGTAGCCGGTGAGGGTATAGCCTGTCCGTACCCGCTGGGCGCTGGAGAGGGTAAAGGTATCGCCCACCTGCTCGTAGACCGCCATGCCGTCCCACATGGGCCAGCTCACATTGTCGGCGGTGAGGACACCGGAGGCGTCCAGGGAGGACAGCTTCACCGCCGTCAGCTTGGACAGCTTCTCCGGGGATTGAAGGGGGCCTTCGATCTTCACCGGACCGACAGAGAGCTGAAGCACCTTGTTGGAAACGGTGTAAAAGTAGCCCTGGCCGCCCACATCGAACTGATAAGCCCCGCCGGAGGCCATAAGTCCCATGTCGGTCTCCTGGGCCTTGGTGAGGATACCGTAGGCGTGAACGTCGCCGGTGGCGTCGTCCAGAATGAGCCGGTCTATCTCCCCGGCGGCATTGGTACGGCAGTAGAGCACATCGCTTTTATTCAGGCTCATCCCCGCCAGACGGCTGGGATAGACGCGGACGGCGGCGCCGGAATCGGCCACGTCCAAAATTTCCGCCATGGGGTCCAGGGTGACGGAGCCGATCTTAGTCCCATCGGCGCTGACCTTTCCCTCTGTGGAGGAGCCGATCAGCCGCTTGACCTCCACGCCGCTGCTGCCGGATGTTACCTGGACCAGCTGTCCCGCCTTCAAGTTGGAGTTGGTCTCCACCGGATAGGTATAGCTGTTGCCGTCGGTGGCGGTGAGGACGATGGTCTTAGCGCTGTAGCTGTGGCCGTCGGCGTCGGTGTAGGGGCTGGTGGTCACAGAGCTGACCACTCCGGCCAGGGTGCCGCCCAGGACCGAGGCGGTGGTGACGGCGGCCACGCCGCCGTCACGGCCCAGCAGCAGGGTCACGGTATCCCCCACCTTATAGCTGCCCAGGTTAGAGAGGGCATAGGCCGCGTCGGCGGTCTCAATGGGATAGGTCTTCCCCGCCACGGTCACCGCCGTAGGGGAGGAGGGGTTGGGGGAGACGGCCTGATAAAGCCCGGTGACACTGTCGGCATAGGCCCAGAGGGTGCGCATGGGCTTGGAATAGTAGATCACGTCCCCGGACTGGAGGGCGGAGAGGGAGGAGAGCTGGCCCTTGCGATAGACTTTGGCGGTGGAGACGTCGAAATTGACCTTGGCCTCCCAGCCGGGAGCCATCACCACCGGGCCGTTCATGGCGGAGTTGATAAGTCCTACCCTGTCGATCTCCCCGGCGGCGTTGAGGCTGTGGCCCAGCAGGGTAAGGTAGGTCTGGCCCTGCTTGGTGGGGGTGGTGAGCAGGTTATAGAAAAGCCGCATGGCGTCCTGGCGTGTCATGTTGTCGTCGGGGCCGATGGCGATGCCCTCATCCAGGTCCAGGTTGCGGTAGAGGGTCAGCTGCCCGGTGGGCCAGACCCCGGAGAAGTCGCCGTCAGAGTAGCCCAGCAGCCGCAGAACGATGGTGACGCCCTCCTTGAGGGTGATCTCCCGTGCCGGCTCAAAGTAGCCGTAGAGGTTGCCCTTGACCAGTCCCGCGGCCACGGCGGCTTCCACATAGGGGGCCTCCCAAGCGGTGTAGGGCACATCGGGATAGGGGGAGACGGTGGTGGCGGAGCCTACGTTCTTCCCCATGGGGGAGGCGGAGACCGACAGCTTGGTAAACTCGGCCCTTGTCACCGTCCGCTCCAGCATCAGGTTGCCGTACTGGTCGCCGGTCATGATGTCCAGAGCGGCCAGGACCTGGGCCACGTCCTCCACCGGGGCCGGGGCGGCCAGAGCGGAGGGGAGGAGGGAGGCGGCCAGGGCCAGGGAGAGCAAAAGAGGTAAAATTCGTTTTTTCATGTTTCTCGCTCCTTTAATCGTATCGCAGGGCATCGATGGGGTTGAGCTTGGCCGCCTTATTGGCGGGGAGGTATCCGAAGAGCACGCCGATGGCTACCGACACGCCGAAGGCCACCGCGATGCCCTGGAGGGTGGGGACGGCGTGGAAATCGCTGCTGCCGGTGCCCACCACCGCGCCGATGACGATGGTGATGACGTTGGCCACGACGATGCCCAGGAGGATGCCGATGGTCCCGCCGATGGCGGAGGTGGTGCCCGCCTCGATGATGAACTGGCTGCGGATATCCCGGCCCTTGGCGCCCAGGGATTTTCGGATGCCGATCTCCCTGGTGCGCTCTGTGACGGACACCAGCATAATGTTCATGATGCCGATGCCGCCCACCAGCAGGGAGATGGCGGCGATGAGGGTGAGGATGGCCATCAAGAGGTTCACCATGGAGTCCATGGCATCCATCATCTCCGCGCTGGTCAGGACGAAGTAGTTGTCGTGGCTCTGATAGGCCTTGTAGAGTCGGTTTTCCACGATGCCCTTGGCGGTGGCGGCGGTGGAGCGGTCAGTGGCGGTAAAGAGGTACATATCCAGGTAACTGCCGGAGCTGAGCCGGTCAGCCTGGGTGTAGGGGATGTACATGGTGTCGTCGGCGCTGCCCTCGGAGTTGTCGCCGCTCTTTTCCAGTACGCCTACGACAGTGAAGGGCGCACCGCCCACGGTAATGGTCTTGCCCAGGGCATCGCCCCCGAAGGCCTCCTTTTCCAGGTAGGAGCCGATGACGCACACCGCCATCTCCCGCTCCACGTCTACATAGGACAGAAAGCGTCCCTTACCCATTTTTGAACCCTGCATGGTAGAGTTCTTGCTGGAATTGTAGAAGGTCTCGCCCACACCGTAGACGCTGGTGCGCTTATATTCGTCGCTGCCGTGGCGCACCATGCCCTGAACGGAGGTGTAGGGAGTGACGCCGGAGAGATACTGGGGATATTTCTCCACCAGAGCGTACATATCCTTGGCGGTCACATCCATGGAGGACCAGGATCTATAGACCTGGGCCTGGACCAGGTTGGAACCCATCTCCTCGAACTGGTCGTTCATGTACTTCTGCATGCCGTTGCCCAGGGAGGTGATGATGATGACGGCGGCCACGCCGATGATGATGCCCAGCATGGTGAGCAGGGCCCGCATCTTGCTGGTGAGAAGGCTCTTGACGGCCAGTTTAAAGGATTGGGTGAAGTTCATTCCGCCGCCTCCTCTCCCACTAGGGCGCCAAAGCCGTCTTCGGAAGCCTCAGAGGCTTCCTCTTCGGGCTGGACCACTGCTTGGGGGTCCTGGGAGTCGCCGTCGTAGATGACCTTGCCATCCTGGAGCCGCACAATGCGTTTGGCCTTGACGGCAATGGAGTTGTCGTGGGTGATGAGTACCACCGTATCCCCTTCCCGGTTGAGCTTTTGGAGGAAAGAGAGCACCTCCCGGCCAGTGCGGGAGTCCAAGGCGCCGGTAGGCTCGTCGGCCAGGATGACCGAGGGATTCCCCGCCAGTGCCCGGGCAATGGACACCCGCTGCTGCTGGCCGCCGGAGAGCTGGCTGGGCAGGTTCTTCTGCTTATCGGAAAGACCCACCCGTTCCAGGGAGCGGACCGCCCGCTCCCGCCGCTCCTGAGCGGAGATACCGGCGTAAAGGAGGGGCAGCTCCACATTTTCCAGCACATTGAGCTTGGGGATGAGGTTGTACTGTTGGAAGATAAAGCCCAGCATTTTATTGCGGATCTCCGCCTGTTGGTCGTCGTCCATGGTGGAGACGTCGATGCCCCCCAGGTGGTAGGTGCCGCTGGTGGGCACGTCCAGACAGCCGATGATGTTCATGGCAGTGGACTTGCCAGAGCCGGACTGGCCCACGATGGCCACGAACTCGCCGGGGTCGATGGCAAGGCTTACGCCGTCCAGGGCGTGGACAGCCTCGTCGCCCATCTGGTATATCTTGTAGATATCCTTGAATTCAATGAGGTGTTCCATGGCTTACATCCCCATCATGGCGTTCATAAAGCTGGAGGCGGCGTTGGGAATAAATACGGTCTCGCCCTCAGTAAGTCCAGAGAGGACCTCGATGTACTCGTCGCTGTTACGGCCCAGCTCCACCGGGCGCTGCTCCAGCTTGGTAAAGTCCGCCAGGTTGCCGTTTTCATCCAGGGCGCCCGCGCCCGCCACGAGGACGAAGGGGGTCTCGCCCCGCTGGACGGCGTCCACCGGGATGCACAGGACCGTTCCTACCTCCTCCACAATGATAGAGGCGGAGACGCTCATGCCGGGGAGAAGGCCCTGCTGGGCAAGGTCCGCGCCGTTGCCGTCCACCGCCACAGTGACGGGATAGGAGGTGTTGCCGTTCTGGGTGGTGCCGTTGATGTTTACCTTCTCCACTACGCCGGTGAAGGAGGCTCCGTCCAGAGCGTCGGCGGTGAAGGTGACGCTCTGGCCCACCTGGACCCGGACAATATCCTTCTCGGCCACATTGATGTCAAAGGTGAGCCGGGACATATCGTAAATGACCGCCATGAAGGCGCTGGCGCCGGAGGTGGAGGCGGTGGAGGGATCGTAGTTGTCTCCCTCTTTGTAGTTCTTTTCGATGACTGTGCCCTCGATGGGAGAGGTGATGATGTAATCCTCCAGACTGTCCTGAGTCCGCTCCAGGCTGTCCTGGGCGTTGCGGAGGGAGAGCCTGGCGTTGGAGAGGGAAATGGCGGCGGCGTCGATCTGATCCTGTATGTTCACCTCTTTGAACTCGCCCACGATCTGGTGCTCGGTGACATGGTCGCCCTCCTTGATATTGAGGGTAGACAGCTCGCCGGAATATTTGGCGATGAGCTGGGTGCTCTCGGCATAGCGGAAGGTCCCCGAGGAGGCCGAGGCCGCGCCGTTCACCGTGGCCGAGCCGGTGGAGGCGTCGGACAGAGCGCCGGGGTTTTGGACGGTGACGGTAACGTTCCGGGTGAGGGCGCCGCCGGGGCCCACCGCGTCGGTGGCGGCGATCTTGGTGATAGCGCCGGTCAGGGTCTCGGCGGTGCCGGAGACGGTGACGGTGGCAGCCTGACCAATGGTGAAGGCGGCGGCGTTGACGCTGTGGAAGGGCAGTTCCAGCTCCATGTTGTCCCGGTCCAGAATATCGGCGATGGGAGTGCCCGCGGAGATGGTGTCGCCGGGGTCCACATAGAGCTTGGTGATGGTGCCGGTGCCGTTGGCCTTGACCTGGCGGTCCTTGACGTTATCGTTGCGGTTGCGCACCAGACTGTCATAGTTGAGCTGGGCCGACTGGACATTGAGGGTGGCCTGCTCCACCGCGGTCTGGGCCTGCTTGACGGCGTTCTCCACGTCGGAGGCGTCAATGGTGAAGAGGGTGGCGTCCTTGCTTACGGTATCCCCTTCCTCAAAGGGAGCGGAGAGGATCTCGCCCTTGATGAGGGTGGTGGCCTTGTAGGAGTCGTTGGGCTTGATGGTGCCGGGGCCGGTGACGGCCACGGTCAGGTCCTCCATGGCGGCCTGGGTAGGGAGATAGGCGCCGGATATGCTCTGTACTCCGCTGGACATACAGCGGGAAAAGGCAAAGACGATGACGCCCACGGCGACTGCCAGGATGAGCAGCCGTTTGGGCCACTTCCTCCTTTTCTTGGGGGCCTGGAGCTTGGGCTTTTCGGGGGCGGATGCGGGGGTGGCAGTTTGCTGAGCCATAGATAGGTCTCCTTCCAGAGGGATTTTGCTCCCATGTCGTGTTCAGTTCCTTAGGATAGCACGGGAAAGAAAAAAATGTGTAAACAACGGATTAACTTTTGCTTAAGGAGTACAAAAGACTTTATCAACAAAATATCCTCCATTATATAGCGCAAAGTGGAGAAAAGCAAATGAACAAATTGTAAATATCCCAGGAACAAATTCTCATTATAAGTCCTAAAAACAAGGAAGTCAATAAATAAAATCTTAAATATAAGGAAAAATGAACAGAAGAAGGCTGCGTCCCGGTATGATATACCTATATAATGGAAGAGAAGAAAGCGAACGAGGTGAGGGTATGGAGGAATTTGGCTTTGCCCTACGGCTGGCCCGGGAGAAGCATGGCCTGACCCAAAAGCAGGTCATGGCCCTGACGGGCATCAACAACAAGACCCTGTCAGGCTATGAGAACGGCGTGGCCCAGCCGGATCTGAAGACCCTCACCGAACTGCTGAAGCTGTATGGAGTCTCCCCCAATCGGTTCTTTGGCTGGCAGGAGGGACCGCGGGAAGAGCTGTCCGGCCAGGAGGAGCAGCTTTTGAAGCTCTGCCGCGCCCTCTCCGAGCGGGAAAAGGAGGAACTGCTGGCCGCTTTGCGGGCGGTACTGCGCTGCCGGGAGAAGTAGAGGGATAAATTTTCTTTTTCACAGTATAAACACCTCTGAGGATGGCAACACTTACCCTCGGAGGTGCAAAACAAATGAAAAAAACCATGAGAGACAGCGTCGGCGACTTCATGGCCGGGAAGGGCTTCTACATAGTCCTTCTCCTGTGCGTCGCCGCGCTGGGAGTTTCGGGCTATTATCTTTTTTCCGGCTTTACTGACCCCCCTGGACAGACCGTTTCCGCCCCAGTGACCGTGGTGGTGACGCCGAGACCCGCGGCAGTGTCCGCCGTACCCACTGGCGTTCCCGCCACCGCCGTCCCTGTCCCGCCCTCTACCGCCACCCCCCGGCCCACCCCGGCGGCCACCGCCGCGCCTACCCCGGCGCCTACGGCGGCTCCGACCCCCGCGCCCACCCCGGCCACGGCCACCGCTTCCGTCTTCACCTGGCCGGTGAAGGGAGAGCTGCTCCGGGGCTATGCCATTGAGACTTTGAGCTACGACGAGACCATGGGCGATTGGCGTACCCACGACGGACTGGATATTGCCGCCCTGGCGGGCACTGAGGTGGCGGCCCCTGCCGGAGGCACTGTGGACAACATCTACACCAGCGACCTGATGGGGACCACTATCATTATCCGTCACGCCAATGATGTGCTGTCGGTGTGCTCCAACATGGCCTCGGTGCCGTCGGTGGAGATCGGGGATACCGTCCGCACCGGGGACGTCATCGGCTCGGTGGGCGACGGCGCCATCATGGAGAGCGCCTTGCCCAGCCACCTGCACCTGTCTATGACCAAGAACGGCGTCAGCGTGGACCCCATGGAGTACCTTCCTCAGCAGTAATATAAAGCGGCCCCGGAGCTTCCCAGGAAGCTCCGGGTTTTTTCTACTGCGTAAAAACTTACCCTTTTCATTTGCCCGGTGGTGTGCTATGATACTCCCGACTGGTTTCCACACCCAGTCCAAACGGCAGTGAGAAAGCCACTGAACGCCGCGCTGTGTTCAGAAGAGGCCCGCTGCCGCTGTGCGGAAGGCGCCCGTATTCTAAACAAAAAATGGAGGTAAGTTCATCATGCGCAAATTTTCCACCCTGCAAATGGTCCTGGCGGCCATGGTGGCGGCGGTATACACCGTCCTCACTGTTTTTCTGCCCATCCCCCAGTATGGGGAGGTACAGTTCCGGGTCGCGGAGTGTATGACCCTGCTGCCCTTCCTCTTTCCCTGGGCCGCGCCCGGCCTCGTCGTGGGCTGCTTCCTGGCCAATCTCCTGGGTTCTCCCTTCGTGCTGGACTGGGTCTTCGGCACCCTGGCCACCGCCATTGCCTGCTTTCTGACGGCGCGGGCGCCCAACAAATGGTTGGCGGCCCTGCCCCCGGTAATTTGCAACGCCGTTATCGTGGGCGCGGAGATCGCCTGGAGCGCTACGGGAGGTTTCAATGGGGCTTTTTGGGCTGCCTTTGGCCCCATCGCCCTGTCGGTGGGGGCGGGGGAGCTGGCGGTGTGTCTTCTGCTGGGAGTGCCGTTGCTGGCTGTACTGCCTAAAGTCAAAGCTCTTCGGGGAGTGATGGCCCCCAGCCGTCTGGCCGTCCGCTGAGACAGCGCGTTGCGGCTGAAGCGCCCAGACCGTAAAAGAAATGAAAAGCGTCCGGCATCTGAATGATGCCGGACGCTTTTTATTCTATATGGTGAAGACCTAGGCGGTGAAGCCGTTATGCCGGTTATAGCCTGCGCACAGAACGTTCATGTTGCGGAGGGCTTGGTACAGGGCGATGAAGGGGCCGACGCCGCAGAGGAAAATGCCCACCAGGGTCCAAAGCAGGTAGGTGGTGCCGTTCTCCTGAATGCTTACGCCGTACCGGGGAGCATTGGCGGCCATGCGGTTGCAAAATTTGTACCACCAGATGTAATGGTAAATATTGCAGGTGACGAGATTGAGTAGGATATAGGCCAGCAGCCCGCCGGTCTTTTCGCCGTCGCCGTCACAGACCTCGTTGACGTCGTTGGCCAGGCCATACATGAAAATGTAGCTGTAAATGCCGCAGGTGACCAGGTTCAGGAGGATATACATCAGTAGACTGCGGTTGGTCTTCTTCAGCCGGGAGTAAGAGACGGAGGCGGCAGGGGCCGGGGAAGAGACGGGGTTTTCCGCCGCTGCGGCCTTATCAGCCACGTTGCCGGCGGCCCTCTGCACCTTGCCGGAGATATCGCGCACCGAGGCGCGGACATTTTCCTTGACCTGGTCGGCGCTTTTGCCCATCACAGGGGCGCAGCCCATCAGATACATCAGCATAAACGGGATGGCGGCAGCGGCCACATAGCCCAGGATATGGAGCAGGGAGCCGGAGAAAAAGCTGACGGTAAGGCCCAGACCGCCGTGGTAGACAAAGGCGCTCAGCAAAAAGGTGAAGGGGAGGGACAGGACAAACAAGGCCAGCCGCAGCACGGCGGCAAGAGCCACGCCGCAGAAGACCAGGTCGGCGTGTTGCTTCTCCCATTTCACCGCTGCCAGAAACAAGGCTGCCGCAGCCACAGCGGGGGCGGCCAGGCTCAACAGTTTCAACAGCAGGGTGAGGACAAAGCTGAACAGGTAGGCCACGATGCCGAAGGGGAAGTATCCCCGGAGCACGGAGGGGAAGTAGCGAAGGAATTGGAAGAGGTAGCTCAGCAGGTCAAAGGCGCCTTTCAGGGCGAAGAAGGCGAAGATGGCGCCCAGCACGCCGCACACCACCCGCAGGATCAAGACCATGCTGTCCTGGCTGATGGTGAGGGCCGGGGCGGGGGAAGCCGCCGGGGAAACGGGAGCTTCGTTGACAGGAGCCTCGGCGGGAGGGGCCTTGGGGGCTGGCGGGTCGTTGGCGGGAGTTGCCGTGCTCCCCGCCGCGGGAGGCTCGGAAACCACCGAAGTCTCAGAAGCGGCGGAGTCTTCGTTTACAGAGGTATCCTGGGGAGCGGCGGCGCCGCAGTTGGAGCAGAACTTAGCCCCGTTATCCAGGGGCTGGCCGCAGTTGGGACAGAACATAGATCATTTCTCCTTTCTCTAAGACAACATATCAAGTTTGGGCCAGGACCACGGCGCCCAGGCGAAAGAGGAGACCTTTTTTGGGGGCAAAGGCCACCACATCCGGGGCGCAGCCGGTGAACAGGCGAATGAGATAGACGATACAGAACAGGGCGCCCAGCGCCGCCAGGGAGGAGCGAACTGTCTGCCTGGGCAGCTTACCGCGGAAGAGGTATATTGCCAGGGCCACCGGCGGCAGCCACACCAGGGGGTGGTAGTGGAGGGCGCGGAGGGGCCTGCCCAGAAGGAGAGACAGCCAGGCCCGGGTCATGCCGCAGCCGGGACAGGAGATCCCGGTGACAAACTTGATGGGGCAGGTGACGCCCAGGAGGAACAGGACGGCGTAAAAGCCGACGATAACTGCTCCTGCACCCAGGTCCCGCTTCCACGTCGCTTTCATGTCCCGCCTCCTCTTTCAATAACTGAAACAGTATACCGTTTTCCCGCAGATACGTCAATATGTGGGGAAGTTCCCCGGCGGCTCATCCCTCCGTCCGGGTCTTGTATGCCTCGCCCCAGGTCTGCATGGCGTCCAGGATGGGCTTGAGGCTGAAGCCCAGCTCGGTAAGAGAGTACTCCACCCTGGGCGGCACTTCGGCATAAACCTTTCGGTTTACCAGGCCGCTGCTCTCCATCTGCCGAAGTTGGGCGGTGAGGCTCTTTTGGGACACATTGCCCACAGAATGCCGAAGTTGACCGAACCGCTTGGTCCCGGTGAGCAGGTCCCGGAGAATGAGGACCTTCCACTTGTCGCTGATGAGGGTCAGAGTGGTCTCTACCGGGCAGGCAGGCAAAGTTTTTTGCTCCATAAAACCCTTCTCCCTTCATAATAGTATCATTAAGGTAACTATAGCATAATATTGTGCTTACTTTACAAAAGCGACCTATGGAAATATCATATCATCAACGGGGCCACAACGCAAGAGCCCCTTGAAAATTCCAAGGAGGAACGGTATCATGAAGAAAAACGCTTATACGACTGTCTCTATGCCCGTAGGGGAAATGAGGGTCTATGGCAACGGAAAGATGAAGCTCCACGCCTATCACACTGGCGACCCCATCAACGACCAGGTGCTGGTGGTGGAGAAGGACGGCGTGGCCGTGGTGGTGGAATCTCCCTGCTTCTTTGATAGCTGCAAGGCGCTGAGCGACTATCTGAACGGCCTTGGGCTGAAGGTGGCGGGGGTGTTGACCGCCTACCATATGGCGGGGGCGTCTTTTCTGCCGGAAGTGAGAAAATATGCCACCAGGAACGCCGACGAGTACGGTCACACCGGCGGCGGAAAGGGACTCATTGGTAATTTTGCCGCCGCTTTCGGCGAGAGCTTTGACGCCTCCATCCACACCGTCACAGATTACCTTTCCGCAGGAGAAGTGAACATCGGCGGCATCGACCTGGTCATCGTGCCCACCGGGGAGGCTTTCGATGTGGAGATCCCCGGTCTCAACGCGGTCTATACCCATATGCTGGGCCATGACTGCCACTCCATCGTGGCCGGGACGGCCCATGCCGACGCCATTCTGGCCCAACTCAGGGAGTATGAGCGCCGGGGCTTTGACCTGATCCTTACCTCCCACTACATTCCCGAGGATCTGGACGACGTGAGCGTCAAGATGGATTATCTGGAGCGGATGAAGGCCATTGCCGCTGAAAGCGGGGACAAGGCGGCCTTCCTGGCGGCCATGGAGAAGGAATTCCCCCAGTACAGCGGTGGAAACTATCTGGAGATGACGGCGGGAATGTTTTTCCCCCAGGGGTAAAATCCCAAGACCCAAAGGAGGCAGACGCTATGGAGCGGCGGGAGCAGATAGAATATCTCATTGGGCGGCTGTTGGAGGAAATACCGCAATTCAAAACCCAGGCAGCGGCCTTTCCATCGGAATATCCCGCCCGCAGGCGGCTGCTTCGCTCCCTGATGAATCTACGTCCCCCCCTGCCACTGGACACCGATTTTTTAAGGGTGCAAGACGAGCTGCTCGCCGCCGAGCGGGAAGAGAGGGGGGCGGTGGACGCCGACAGTTTGCCCACCGTCCCTGGCTATCCCAAACTGGCACTCTGGCAGGGAGATATCACCCGGCTGCGGGCCGACGCCATCGTCAACGCCGCCAACTCCGCTCTGCTGGGGTGCTTTGTTCCCTGCCACGGATGTATCGACAACGCCATCCACTCGGCGGCGGGGCTTCAGCTTCGTGAGGAGTGCCGGGAGCTGATGGCCGCCCAGGGGCATGAGGAGCCAAATGGGCGGGCCAAGCTGACCGGGGGGTATAACCTTCCGGCCAAATATGTGCTCCACACCGTAGGCCCCGTTATCCGGGGGCAGGTGACCGCTCGGGACCGGGAGGAGCTGGCCTCCTGTTACCGCTCCTGCCTGGAGCTGGCGGAGGAGCACGGCTTGGAGAGTATAGCCTTCTGCTGCATCTCCACCGGGGAATTCCACTTTCCCAATCGGGAGGCGGCCCAGATCGCGGTGGGGACCGTCACAGAGGCCCTTCAGGATATGAAAAGCGTCAAAAGGGTGATATTCAATGTTTTCCAGGACCGGGACAGAAAAATCTACGCCGACCTCCTCGGCGGCGGAGCGGCTGGGGGAGCTGCTCTCGGGCTGTGACGCCGTGGTGGTGGGGGCCGGAGCGGGGCTTTCCGTCTCCGCCGGGTTTGTCTACGATGGAGAGCGGTTTGCGCGTTACTTTGCCGACTTTGGGATTAGGTATGGCTTTCGGGATATGTACTCCGGCGGGTTTTACCCCTACGGGACATTGGAGGAGTATTGGGCCTACTGGAGCCGCTATATTTGGATCAACCGCTATGCAGACCCTCCCAGGCCGGTCTATGGCACTCTGCGGAAGCTGCTCTCGGGCATGGACTATTTTGTCCTGACCACCAATGTGGATCACTGCTTCCAGAAAGCGGGCTTTGACAAGGGGCGGCTTTTCTATACCCAGGGGGACTATGGCCTTTGGCAATGCTCCCAGCCCTGCCACGCCGCCACCTACGACAATGAAGAGGCTGTCCGGCGGATGGTGGCCGAGCAGCGGGAAATGCGGATACCCTCTGAGCTGATCCCCCGCTGCCCCAAGTGCGGTAAGCCCATGGCCATGAATCTGCGGTGCGACGGCGCCTTTGTGGAGGACGACGGCTGGCGCGCCGCGGCGGGGCGGTACGGGGATTTTCTCCACCGCCACGGCAGAGGCCGGGTGGTCTATCTGGAGCTGGGGGTGGGGTACAATACCCCCGGCATCATCAAGTATCCCTTTTGGCGTATGACTGCCCAAAATCCAGACGCTGTCTATGTCTGCGTCAACCGGGACGACTGCTCCGCGCCAAAGGAGCTGGGGGCAAGGGCGGTGTGCTTCAGCGGTGACATCAGCGAAATATTAGAAAAATTGACTTAAGGAAGATGAAGAACAAGCCCCGGGCCACCGTCTGGGGCTTGTTCTTTTGCCGAAATGTGGTATACTAATTAAAAATGAACTCTATAGAAATGCTCCCTGCGGTCACGTTTTCGCTACCCGCGGCGGTGCAGTAAAAAGGAGGTCCTTCCATGAAAGTACGTAAGGCAGTCATCCCCGCCGCGGGGCTGGGGACCCGGATGCTTCCCGCCACCAAGACCGTGCCCAAGGAAATGCTTCCTATGGTGGACAAGCCCGTCATCCAGTATATCATTGAGGAGGCGGTAGCGGCAGGCATTGAGGATATCCTCATTGTCACCAACCGGGCCAAGTCGGCCATGGACGACTACTTTGACTATTACCCCGAGCTGGAGACCCGGCTGGTCCAGGCGGGGAAGGACCATGAGCTTACCGAGGTTCGCCGGGCCGCCGATCTGGCCAATATCTTCTATGTCCGCCAGAAGGAGACCAAGGGCCTGGGACACGCCATTTGGCGGGCCAAGCGTTTTGTGGGGGACGAGCCCTTCGCCGTGCTGCTGGGAGACGACGTGATGCGCTCCAAGGAGCCAGTGGTGGGCCAGCTCATTCAGGCCGCCGAGAAGTATGACGCCTCCGCCGTGGGGGTCCAACAGGTGAGCCTGGAGGCCATCTCCAAGTATTGCTCGCTGAAGGTGGAGCCGCTGGAGGACCGGGTCTTCCTGGCTACCGACATGGTGGAGAAGCCCCGGCCCGAGCAGGTCTTCTCCAACTACGCCATTTTGGGCCGGTACGTCCTGAAGAGCGGCATCTTTGACATCCTGGAGCACCTGGAGCCGGGCTTTGGCGGAGAGATCCAGCTCACCGACGGTCTTCGGCGGCTGTGCCAGAAGGAGAAGATGGTGGCGGTGGACTTTGAGGGCCGCCGTTATGACACCGGCAATCTGCGAGGGTTCATGGAGGCGTCCATCGACTTTGCGCTGGACCACCCGGAGACCGGGACCTGGCTGCGGCAGTTTATCAAGGATAAGGCCGGACAGCTTTGAGAGAAACAGGGGAGAGCCCCGCCGCAGGCGGGGCTCTTCTATCTCTTCATATTAAGGGGGAGCGCGAATGGAGATACTGAAGCTGGCAGCGGTACTGGCCGTGATCGTGGCGGTGCTGTGGGCCAAGAAGCCTTTGTGGGCGGGAATGCTCCTGGCCACCCTGGCTATGATCCCCCTGTTCTCTCTTCCGCTCCAGACGGCGGGACAGGCCCTTTGGACGGGGGCGGTGGGCTGGCAGAGCATAGAGGCGCTGCTGGTGCTCTACGCCGTGACCTATCTGCAGCGGATGATGGAGGAGCGGGATAATCTGAAGCTCTGCCAACAGGCCATGAATGGCCTGTTCAACAACCGTCGGATCAACGCCTCCCTGGTGCCCTGTTTGATGGGCTGCCTTCCGGCGGGCAGCGCGGTGCTGATCTGTGGACCTATCGTTCGGGAGAGCGTGGGCGACGCCCTGGCCCAGGACGAGCAAGCTGCGCTCACCTCCTATTTCCGGCACATCACTGAGAGCATTCTACCTACCTTCACCGGGGTGTATATTGCCATCGCCGCCACTGGCGGGGCGGTGAGCGCCAGCACCTTTGTCACCTGGATGCTCCCCATGGCCGCAGCCCTCTTTTTTGCCGGGTGGCTGGTGTATTTGCGGCGGCTGCCCCGGGACACGGGAATGGTGGCCGACCAGTCCCGGGGGACGTATTGGCGGCTGTTGGGCAAAAGCGTGTGGCCTGTGGCCCTGGCCATCGCCCTCATTCTTTTGCTTCACCTCCCGGTGGAGCTGGGGGTGCTGGCGGCCATCGCGGTGAATATCTTTGTGGAGCGCTTTACGCCCAGGGAGCTGACCCGGTTCCTCACCACGGCCTTTGAGTGGAAGCTGATGCTGAGCACCTGGCTCATCATGATCTTCAAGGAGGTGCTCTCGGTCACCGGGGTCATCGAGGCTCTGCCCTCCTTTTTTGAGGCCCTTCCCATCCCCACCTTTCTGGTTTTTGCTCTCATCTTCTTTTTCGGCACCATCGCCGCGGGAAATAAAGCCATCTGTGCGCTGGGCGTTCCCCTGGCCATGGCGGCGGCGGGGGGGAGGGGGCAGCTGTCGCTGTTTGTGCTGCTCATGTGCGTGTGCCACGCCGCCTCCCAACTCTCGCCCACCCACGTGTGCCTCACCATCTGTGCCGAGGACTTCCATGTTTCCCTGGGGGCAATGATGCGCAGGAGCTTGCCTATGGTGGCGGTGTTTCTGGTCATGGCCTTCGGATATTATTTTCTGCTCTCCGTCGCAGGGCTATGAGGTACATAAAAAAGCTCCGAAGGGTATCCCCTGCGGAGCTTTTCTTTTTTCATTTAGTCTATCTCCCACTTGAGGACGGTCCCGGAGGCAGCGTCGATCTCGCACTCATACTCGGTCCAGCCCGCGCGCAGTTCGATCTCATAGACCCAGGCGCCGTCGTCATAGTCCAGCTCGCATTTATCCACGGTGTAGACGGTGACGCCGGAGCGCTCGGCGGCGATGTCAATAGCCTTGGCCTGGGTGATGAGGCCCGCCGGGTTGGTCCCGGAGCCGCCCTGTCCTGCCCAGGAGGGCTGGCCGTGGTGGCCGCCGCCGTGGTGCCAGCCGCTCTCATCGTGGTGCCAGCCCCAGCCTTGGCTGATACGGTAATCGTCGTGACAAGACCAGTCAAAATCGGGCAGGTCCAGCTCCTTCTTCAGGATGGCCCCGGTGGCGGCGTCCACCTCGTAGTCGTATTCGGTGCGCAGGGAGCAGAACTCCACATCATAGATAGCCCTTCCGTCCTCCCAGTCCAGGCAGGACTTGAGAATGCGGGCGTCGGCCAGAGTGACCCCGGCGTCGCTGAGGGCCAGCTCCCGCGCTTTGTCCACCCCAATATAGGTGGAGTAGGCCGGGTCGGCCTGGGCAGCGTAGTCGGGGGTCTCGATGCGGGCGACGCCCTTGTCGGCGTCATAGTCCACCAGCAGCCCCGCCGCCTCGCTGAAGGCCCGGACGGGGGCGTAGGTGGTGCCGTTATAGGCGAAAAGTGTTACGGTCTGGCCGTTGGCGTCCTTGGGGGTGAAGGGGACGCCGTTGATGGTGACGGCGACGCCATCATCCACGGTGATGTTCCGGGCAGCCACAGCGGCCCCGCCCAGGCCCAGAATGAGGGCGGCGGTAAGCAGTCCCGCCCCAAAGCCCTTGATACGTTCTTTGTTCATGTTTGTACTCCTTTCTGACAGCAAACATTGTATAGCGTTTTGCTATGAATTATTTTACCAAAAGAGCCAGGGCCTGTCAAGTCCTGGCAGAGCTGACGAGAAAAACAGGTTTTTCTTGACAAAGCGAAAAAATCTTATATAATAGTATAGCCTGTCAAAAGACAGAGCTCCTTGCTCCCGGCAAGACCGGGGGCCATCAGCCCATAAGGAGGTGCAAGAAAATGGCAAAACTGAACGCGAACTACGAGGCGGTGTATATCATCGATCCCCGCAAGAACGAGGAGGACACCGCCGCCCTGGTGGAGAAGTTCAAGACTCTCTGCGAGGCCAACGCCACCCAGGTGGAGGTGGACGAGTGGGGCAAGCGCCGCCTGGCCTACCCCATCCAGGATCAGAACGACGGCTACTATGTCCGCCTGACCTTCTCCGCTCTGCCCGCTTTCCCGGCGGAGCTGGACCGTATCTTCCGGATCACCGACGGCGTGATGCGCTCCATCATCGTCTGTCTGGACGAGTAAGGGGGAGACGGGATGCTCAATCGTATCATTATCATGGGCCGGCTGGTGGCCGACCCGGAGTTGCGGACCACCCCCGGCGGGGTGACCGTCGCCACCGTCCGTCTGGCGGTGGACCGGGACTTCCGCAACAAGCAGACCGGCGAGCGTGAGACCGACTTCATCAATGTGGTCGCCTGGCGCCAGACCGCCGAGTTTGTCAGCCGTTACTTTGCCAAGGGCCGTATGGCTGTGGTGGAGGGCCGGCTCCAGATCCGTCCCTATACAGACCGGGACGGCAACAAGCGCACCGCCGCCGAGGTGGTGGCCGAGAACGTCTATTTCGGCGATTCCCGGCGGGATGGGGACAGCGGCAGCTACGCTCCCCCGCCCTTTGCCCAGTCCGCTCCCGCTTCCAGCTCCGGCGGTTACGCCGCCCCCACCGGAGAGGACCAGTTCGCTGAGCTGGCCGACGACGACGGCGATCTGCCGTTCTGATACGGCGGGCTATTACAGAATAAAGGAGGTCATTCCTCATGCCTATGGATGGTAATGTCAAGGACCAGCGCCCCCGCGGCCGTAAGCGCCGTAAGGTCTGCACCTTCTGTGTGGACAAGGTGGAGCACATCGACTACAAGGACGCCGCCAAGCTCAAGCGGTTCCTGTCCGAGCGCAGCAAGATCCTGCCCCGCCGGACCACCGGCACTTGCGCTATGCATCAGCGCCAGCTGACCGTGGCCGTGAAGCGGGCCCGTCAGATCGCCCTGCTGCCCTACGTCACCGACTAAAGATCGGAGCAATGAAGCGCCGTGGATATTTATCCACGGCGCTTTTCTGTCATTATAGAGACAAACCCCCTTTTCTCAGTGGTGTTTTTGGGCCGTTCCGTCCCTTGACGCGGAGGGTGCGGGGGGATATAATACAAGGCAACGCTACTATAAATAGCGCGCGGACAAACACAGTGCAGAGGAGGATACCGCTATGGCAGACAAGAGAGTTTACAACTTTTCCGCCGGACCGTCCATGCTGCCCCTGGAGGCTCTGGAACGGGCGGGGAAGGAGATCGCCAATTATCAGGGCTCCGGCATGTCGGTGATGGAGATGAGCCACCGCTCCAAGGTCTTCCAGAAGATCTTTGACGACACCCAGGCCAAGCTCCGCAAGGCCCTGAATGTTCCCGAAGGGTACAAGGTGCTGTTTTTGCAGGGCGGCGCCTCCGGCCAGTTTTCCATGGTACCCCTGAACCTCATCGGCAAGACGGGGAAGGCCGACTACGCCGTCACCGGCAACTTTGCAAACATCGCCTTCAAGGAGGCCAAGAAATACGGCCAGATCAGTCTGGCCGCCTCCAGCGAGGACCGTAACCACACCTATATCCCCACCCAGTCCCAGCTGAAGCTGGACCCTGAGGCCAGCTATTTCTACTACTGTGCCAACAACACTATCTTCGGCACCGAGTGGCAGTATATCCCCGACACCGGCTCGGTACCCCTGGTGTGCGACATGTCCTCCGACATCCTCTCCCGCCCGGTGGACGTGAGCAGGTACGGAATCATTTTTGCCGGGGCCCAGAAGAACATGGCCCCCGCCGGTCTCACCGTGGTCATCATCAAGGAGGATCTGGCGGGCCATGAGCTCGCGTACACTCCGTTGATGATGAACTACAAGACCATGATCGACAAGGACTCCATGTACAATACCCCGCCCTGCTGGTGCATCTATATGCTGGGGCTGGTGCTGGACTGGCTGGAGGGTCAGGGCGGCGTTGCCGGCATGGAGAAGATCAAACACCAGAAGGCCCAGATGCTCTATGACGCCATTGACGCGTCCCGCCTTTTCACCTGCGCCGCCGAGGCGGGCTCCCGCTCTGACATGAACGTGACCTTCCGCACCCCCAGCGAGGAGCTGGACGCCAAGTTCGTCAAGGAGAGCGTGGAGGCGGGCTTCACCAACCTGAAGGGCCACCGCCTGGTGGGCGGTATGCGTGCCAGCATCTACAACGCCATGCCCATGGAGGGCGTGGAAAAATTGGTGGATTTCATCAAGAAGTTTGACAAGGAGAATTGAAATGTACCAAATCAAAACTCTCAACAAAATTTCCGCTGCGGGGTTGAAGGCGCTGGACGCCAAGACCTACGCCGTTTCTGACAGCGTGGCCGACCCCGACGGCATCCTGGTCCGTTCCGCCGATATGCTGGAATACCAGTTTCCCCAGAGCCTCCGGGCCATTGCCCGGGCGGGGGCGGGCACCAACAACATCCCTATCCAGCGCTGCTCCGAGGAGGGTATCGTGGTTTTCAACACCCCCGGCGCCAATGCCAACGCCGTGAAGGAGCTGGTGGTCTGCGCCCTGATGATGGCCTCCCGGAAGATCGTCCAGGGCTCCAAGTGGGTGGATGAACAGGTCGCCGCCGGTATCGACGTCACCACGGTGGTGGAGAAGGGTAAAGGGGCTTTTGTTGGCCCAGAGATCATGGGTAAGACCCTGGGCGTGGTGGGCCTGGGCGCCATTGGCGTCCAGGTGGCCAACATCGCCACTAAGCTGGGCATGAACGTTATCGGCTATGATCCTTTCCTCTCCGTTCACTCCGCCCTGTCCCTCAGTCGGGCGGTGCAGGTGACGAACCAGCTGGATCCGGTGCTTCGCAGCGCCGACTATATCACCATCCACGTACCCCAGAACAAGGACACCAAGGGTATGATCAACGCCGAGGCCATCACCAAGATGCAGGACGGCGTGCACATCGTCAACATGGCCCGTGGCGGGCTGGTGAACGAGGAAGACCTTATTGCCGCGCTGCGCAGCGGCAAGGTGGCCTCCTATGTCACCGATTTCCCCTCCAACGCCCTGGCCGCGGCGCCCAACACCATCCTCATCCCCCACCTGGGGGCCTCCACCCCCGAGAGCGAGGACAACTGCGCCGTCATGGCGGCCCAGGAGCTGCGGGATTATTTGGAGAGCGGCGTTATCCACAACAGCGTCAACTTCCCCGACGCCGACCTTCCGTGGACAGGGGCGGCCCGGCTGTGCGTTATCCACCGCAACAGCCCCGGCCTGCTGAGCTCCATTACCTCCATCCTTTCCGACGAGAAGATCAACGTGGAGAACCTGACCAACAAGTCCAAGGGCGAGTACGCCTATACCATCGTGGACGTCGCCGCGGCGGTCTCCGACAAGGAGCTGGACGCGATCCGCAGCATTGAGGGCGTTCTCCGGGTGCGGTATCTGACCCGGTAAAACGAACTCTCCGACCCACCGTGACAAAAATTCGCCCCTCCCCGCATTATCTCAATACGTGGCCGGAGGCTCATTCTCTGGCCAGGTATGGGTGCGGGGAGGGGTAATTTTTGGCAGCGGTGGATGGGATACTGTCCGTTCATAAGATTTTTGTCGATCTACTCTTGACAACTGTGTATATTACATATATACTGTATATACTCGATAGATACAGTAAAGGCGTGGCGGAGGCGATGGAATGGATATCATCATCCGAAACACGGGGGAGATCCCTATCTACGACCAGATCACCCGGCAGGTCAAGGCCCTCATCCTTTCGGGAGGGTTAAAAGAGGGGGAGGCGCTGCCCTCTATGCGTGCCCTGGCTCGGGACCTGCGCATCAGCGTCATTACCACCAAGCGCTCCTATGAGGAGCTGGAGCGGGAGGGGTTCATCACCACCGTTCCCGGCAAGGGCTGCTTTGTGGCGGCACGGAACCTGGAGTTGGTGCGCGAGGACGCCCGCCGCCGGGTGGAGGAGCATTTGACCAGGGCGGTGGAGGCCGCCCGCTCCGGCGGCGTTGGCCGGGATGAGGTCAACGAAATTCTGGATATCCTGTATGGGGAGGAATGACATATGGACTACGTGGTAAAGACAGAGCATCTATGTAAGGATTTTGGCGGCTTTCAGCTGGAGGACGTCAATTTGGAACTTCCCGGCGGCACCATTCTGGGCCTCATCGGGGAGAACGGGGCGGGCAAGTCCACCCTCCTCAAGTGCCTGCTGGGTATCCTGACACCCACCTCCGGGACGGTGGAGCTGTTGGGCACGTCCACGGCGGAGGCTCTGGGAGAGGTGGGCTATGTTCCTGACGAGTGCCCCTTTACCGACAATCTGAAGGTAAAGCAGGTGAAGGCTTTCTGCGGCGGGCTGTTTTCCGGCTGGGAGGATGGGCTTTTTGACGAGTATCTTACCAAGTTCGACCTGCCGGGGGACAAAAAGGTCAAAGAGCTGTCCCGGGGCATGAAGATGAAGCTCACCATTGCCGCCGCCCTCTCCCACAGGCCCAAGCTGCTGGTGCTGGACGAGGCTACCTCCGGCCTGGACCCGGTGGTGCGGGATGAGATATTGGATGAATTTCTGAATTTCATCGCCGATGAGGACCACGCCATTCTCATCTCCAGCCATATCACCAGCGATCTGGAAAAGGTCTGCGACTATGTGACCTATCTCCACAAGGGAAAGGTGACGGTGCAGGGGGTCAAGGACGAGCTGCTCTCCCGCTACGGCAAGCTCTTCTGTTCCAAGGCGGAGCTGGACAAGGTGCCCGATTCTCTCATCGTGGGCAAGCGGGAGGGCGAGTATGGCTGCCAGGCCCTCATCAATGACCGGGAAGCCCTGCGCTATGCCCTGCCGGAGCTGACGGTGGATCCGGCCAGTCTGGAGGACTTGATGATCTTTACTACAAGGAGTGACAAGGCATGAAAGGCTTTTTGAGACGGGACTTTGCCCTGGTCAGCGGGAACCTCCGCTTTTATCTATTTTTTATTGCGATTTTTGGCGCTCTGGCCCTCTTTACCGATATGAACTCCGGCTTTGTGATGTTCTACGCCGTCATCTTTGCCATGTCGTCCATCATCGGCCTCTTTAGCTACGACGAGTTCAACCACTGGACGGCCTACGCCGCCGCGGTCCCCGGCGGAAGAAAAAACATGGTGAAGGCACGGTATACCCTGCTGCTCCTGGTTACGGTAGGGGTAGCGGCCGTTCAAATGCTAGTGGGCGCACTGGCAAAAGAGATGGGGAACTTTCAAGCCGCCGCCCTATACAGCGGGATGCTCCTCATCTACGCCGCCCTGTCCATGCCCCTGAGCTACTACATTGGCGGCACCAAGGCCCGGGAGGTGACGGTGGTGATGGTGACCTTCATCGCGGGCGCGGCGGCCATCATGGGTACGATTCTGAACATCAGTACCGGATTTGGAGACTACTCCCTGCCGTCGGGATTTTTGCTTCTGCCCGCCGTGGGAGCCGGGGCGTTGCTGATCTCCTACCGGGTCAGCCTACACATTATGGCAAAAAAGGAACTGTGAGGAGTAAGGTACATAGATGTGAAAAAGCCCCGGCGCTCAGTGAGCGCCGGGGCTTACCTTCTCCTGCTTTATGTCAGAGGCCCAGGGTCATGCCCGAGGCGCCCAGGCCATCCCGGTCCAGCATCCGCTCCAGCACGTCCACGTCGGCGGTAATGTCCATGGCGTCGGACTGGAAAAGCTGATCCAGCTGCTTTTCAAAACCCTCCACCACCTTGTCCATCATGTTCTCGATGCGGAGCTTGGCGGCGGAGATATTCTCTCCGATGACCCCCTGATAGAGCTTCATCCGCCGGGCAAGCCGGGTCTGAACGATCCCCTTGCCCAGCAGAAACAGCCCCGCGCACAAAAAGCCGAAGGGGGCAAACCACTCTACGGCATAGCGAAGAAGGCCGTGCTGCAGAGCAAAGGAAAACTTCTCAGCAAAGGCCAGGCTGGAGAGGAAGCTGAGGACGCCTCCCGACGCGGCCATGAGCTTGCCCAGCCTGGGCTGCTTCCAGACCCGGAGCGGACTGCTTTGCGTGGTGGCTCCGCCCTGCCGGGGAGCGTATGTGTAACGGGAAACTCCAGGCTGGGCGGTCTTGGCCTGCTGCGGGTCATAGACATAGCGGTAGCTGACGGTCTTGGCCTGGGCGGCCTTGCCTTGCTCCCGGGCAGGGGACTGTCCTTGCCGGGGAGAGGAGGGGGGCAAAAAGGCTTGGCGCAGTTCCTCAAGGGGGAGGCTGACGCCGCTGAAATTGAGGAGGAGGAGCACCAGCCCCGCCGGCCAGAAAAGAATAAAGCCCAAAATGATGACCCACCACGGGATATTGGACTCCGGCGTATTCGACATACTCCACCTCCTCACCGAAAAATAATGATAAAACATCTTACAACAATTTGTGTGGAAAGTAAAGGGGAGACTGGATAAGGAAATCTCAGGTTGTAACCGTTCTGTTATTGCATTTTCCTGTGGAAAAACATATAATAGATTCATATTTTTAAGCATGCGCTGCCTGTTTGAGAGAGACGGGGAGCGGGGAGGGATTGAAGTTGTCGGAGAATACTGGCGGGAAAAGGCTTGCCCCTGAAGAAAACAAGAACAACAAGAACTGGCTGCCCATTGTGGCCACAGTTCTTGCTGTGGTCATATGCGCCTATATCGCCCTGTGCGCCTATGCCCACCGGGACATATTCTGGACCAACACCTCGGTGGGAGGTGTGGATATCTCCGGCCTCACCACCGCCCAGGCAGCGGAAAAGCTCAACGACCAGCTGCCTCAAAACTGGCAGGGTAGGACCATGTTCCTCACCGGACCTAAGGGGGAGCGCTTTCCTATTGAGACTGACGGCCTGGTGGAACCGGCGGACGTCAATGCCGACCTGTATCGGGCTGCTTTTGGCGGCCACAGCAGAGGGGCCAACTTCCTTGGCCTGGGAGTTTGGTATCTGGCCCACAGCATTGCCGGGGAGCGGGTAGAGCTTGCGCCTTATCTGAACTACACCGCCCAGGGGCAGCAGCGGGTGGAGACGCTTCTGGCGCAATTGCAAAAGGAACTGAACGCCGACGGCAAGGAAACCGTCTGCCGCTACGGCAAGGAGGAGTTGGTACTGGTGAAGGGCCGGACCGATATCAAGGTGCAGCTGGACCACACCCGTAACTCCATCACCGATGCCCTGGCCAGGGGACAGGATAATGTGGGGGTGTCTTTTGCCTCCATGGCCCCGGCGGAACTGGACTTTAACGCCATTTACGACGAGGTCTTTACCACCGCCTCGGCTGCCTATCTGGACCGGGAGACCGGGGAGATCGTCCCCTCGGTCACGGGGAAGAGTTTTGATATCGGAAAGGCCAAGGCCGCTCTGGAGGCTGCCGGGGAGGAGGAGATCGTCCAAGTAAAGCTGGAACTCACCATTCCCGACCCTACCACGGAGGAGTTGGAGGCGCTACTTTTCCGGGACGTTTTGGGCGAGGCCGTCACCAGAGTCACAGGCACCGCAGACCGCCACATGAACGTGGGCGTGGCGGCCAATTTCCTCAACGGCCATATCATTTATCCCGGCGAGGAGTTTTCCTTCAACCAGGTGTGCAGTCCCTATGCCGTAGAAAACGGCTATGGAAAGGCCACGGCCTATGTTAACGGCCTATCTAAGGATACGGTGGCCGGGGGTATCTGTCAGGCGTCCTCCACCCTTTACTGGGCCACCCTCCGGGCCAATTTGGAGACGTTGGAGCGCTCAGCCCACCGCTATGAGCCGTCTTATATCCGGGGCGGATTGGACGCCACGGTCTACGGTGATTACGGCGACGAGGGCGGGCTGGATTTCCGCTTCAAGAATACCAATGAGCATCCTATCAAACTGGAAGCATATGTGGATAAGAAGAATAATCTCCACGTGCTCATCCACGGGACCGACACCACCGGCGTTCACGGCGAACCCTATTCCACCAACCGGGTCATTACCCAAGCCTACAAGACCATTTATGAGGCCAGGGACACTATCCCCCAGGGTACCACGAAGAAGGACCCGGAGCGCACCGGCTACAACGGCGTGACCCTGGAGACCTACCAGAAGCTTCTTGACGCTGAGGGCAAGGTGGTGGAGGAGAAGCTGCTTTATAAGACTAAGTATTACGTCCGTAACGAGGTGGTCTTCTTCAACCCCGCGGATATCTGGTCGCTGAACATCGACCCAGTCACCGGAGAGAAGCTGGAGACCCAGGTGCCCTCCACTGCCGCTCCCACTGAGGAGGACCCGGAGGAGGCGGGCAATATTCCCACTATCCCGCCGGTGGACCCCACCCAGCCGGGAGGCGACCCGGCCCCCGTGGAGAGCTATGGACCTGGGCTGCTGCCTCAGCCCACCCCAGTGCCCTATGACCCTGAGGAGCCTATGCTGCCGCCGGGACTGTAAGAGCGCTTTTATCGGGGGGCCGGACCTCCGGTTTCCGGCCCTACTAAGGGAAGCTACTATCCAAAAGAGAGAGGAACACTGCCATGTTTCAGGGCTTTTCCCCTGCCACCATCGACTTTATGTGGGGTATCCGCTTCAACAATGACCGCTCCTGGTTTGAGCCTCGGAAAGAGGAGTACAAGACCTGCTTTGAGATCCCCATGAAGGAGCTTTGCCGGGAGTGTTATGAGGAGTATTCCGCCCATCACAAGGACCTGGAGCTGGTGAGCCGGGTCAGCCGCATTTACCGGGACGCCCGGCGGCTCTTTGGCCGGGGACCGTATAAGGACCACCTGTGGTTTACCGTCTCCCAGCCCGCCGAGGACTGGTCCGCCAGGGCTACCTTCTGGTTTGAGCTGACCCCGGAGGAATACAGCTTCGGCCTGGGCTACTGGATGGCCCGGGCCGCCACCATGGCAAAGCTCCGCGCCCGGTTGGACCGGGACCCTAAGAGCTTTGAGAAAATGGTCCGCAAAATACAAAAGGACCCTGAACTGGAACTGACCAGGGAGAGCTTCAAGAAGCCAAGACCCGCCCCCAGTAAGCTGCTGGAGTCGTGGTACAACAGCAAAAACGGCTTTTCCGTGGGCCGTACCCGGAGCCATGATGAGCTGCTTTTTTCCCCGGAGCTGAAGGATGAGATATTGAAGACCTGGGAGGAGCTGACGCCTCTGTACCGCTATCTCTCCACTCTGGACGGCGACCCAGACCCTCGGGAGGAACGGATGAGCCAAAGCTAAAATTTCCACCCATGATTTTTGCCCCACCGCACATACTGACTGTTGAACATGGTCAGAAAGGCGGTGGGGTATTTTGCGCTTTTGGAAGGATTTTAAGAGCATATGCGGTCCGCTGGCAATGTCCCTGGTCCTGGTCTTTTTTCTGGCTCCCAGGCCCTTGGAGGAGGCCAGGCCGGTGGACGCCGCCGCAGAGATCGAGGCGCCCGAAACGCCCCTCGTGGCGCTCACCTTTGACGACGGGCCTAACCGGTCCACCACCACTAAGCTGCTGGACGGCCTTGCCCAGCGGGGGGTAAAATGTACCTTTTTCATTGTGGGGGAGATGATCCCTGGTAACGAAGACCTGATCGAGCGCATGGCGGCGGAGGGACATCAGATCGGCGTGCACAGCTATGACCACGTCTATCTCACCGGGCTGAGCAGCGCCGATTTCCAGGCCCAGGTAGGCCGTACCAATGGGATATTGAGCGAGCTTACCGGCGGAGAGACATTTTGTATCCGTCCGCCCTACGGCGCGGTGGACGCCGGAGTGGAAAAGAAAGCTCCCTCGGCCCTGATCCTGTGGTCGGTGGACCCGGAGGACTGGAAATATAAGGACGCCGCCCGCGTTGCCGCTCATGTGGTCTCCCACGCCAAGGACGGCGACATCGTCCTCCTTCACGACATTTATTCCACCTCGGTGGAGGCGGCCCTGGACATCGTGGATGTGCTCCACCAGCGGGGATTCCTTTTTGTTACCGTGGAGGAGCTGGCCCATGCCCGCCATGTGAAGCTGGCTCCGGGGCAGGTCTACCGGGAATTTTACCCCTGAGAAAAAGAGATGAAAATTCAGTAACAGTTTGTCAAACTGAGTTGACATAACCCGGCGAAACGTGTAAAATAAAGACAGAATTTCGGAAAGGTCGTGAGAGATCATGGCACAGCGGGCCGGCTCCAAAAACGAACTTATCAAATGTGAATACTGCGGAGAGATGTACGCCGCCAGCTATAAGCATTGTCCCTTCTGTAACGAGGACGGCACGGGCCGCTGGAACGTGGCCGATGATGAAGAAGATGAAGTCGTCTCCGGCGGCGGGAAGCGTCTGGCCAGCGGCGGCGGAAAACGAGGGGGCTACGCCTCGGGCGGAGGCCAGGGGCCTTCGGTACGCCGGGTCATCAGCATGGTGGTCTCCCTGGCTCTCATCATCGCCGCGGCGGGCATCGTGATCTCCATTGTCCGCTCTCTGGTGGGGGAGAAGGATCCCGTGGCCGATGCCACGCCTACCCCCGCTCAGTCCTCCTCCGTCAGCGCGGCCCCCTCGGCGGCAGTGCCCAGCGATCCTGTGGTGGAGCCTACCCCCATCACCAGCCAGCCCCCGATCCCTGTTGTCACCTCTCCAGTGGCCGAGCTGACTGCTCCCACCAGCTTTAAGCTCAACCGGAAGGACTTTACTCTGGACCACGCCGGAGAGACCTTCCAGATGAAAATTACTTACACGCCGGAGAATGCCCGCGGCGACGTGACCTGGAAGTCCAGCAATCCCAATGTGGCCTCGGTTTCGTGGAACGGCGTTGTCACCGCCGTGAGCCAGGGTACCGTTACCCTCACCGCCACAGTGGCGGGGGTGGGGGACAAGACCTGCATCGTCCGCTGCAACTTCAAGGATGCCTCCGGCTCCTCCTCTACGACCACCACTACCGCCACCCAGGCGCCCTCCAGCAGCGGCGGCTCTTCCAGCGCCTCCGGGCTGAAGCTCAGTCGGGACGACTTTACTCTGGATCTGAACTCGGACAATCCCTCTGATAAGAGCTGGAGGCTGACCGTTTCGGGCACTGGCTCCGCCGTGACCTGGGCTTCCAGCAATACCGGGGTGGCCACGGTCTCTGCCGACGGTACGGTCAAGGCCGTGGGTAAGGGCACCGCCGACATCACCGCCACGGTGGACGGCGTGAGCTTGAAGTGTATCGTCCGCGTAAGAGGCTGACCGTTCTGAAAAAAGTACGCCCCACGGAGGAAGCTCCGTGGGGTGTTTTTTTGTAGCGGTAACAAGGCCCTGTGCGAAAGCACAGGACCTTGTTTATTTTGAAATGGAAAATGGAATAAAGCGCTTGGGATACTGCCGGGTCACAGATTTAAGAACCTTCCTGTGACGCTTTCGGGAGTTTGGACCACCTGCTCGGGGGTGCCGGAGGCCACCACCCGGCCCCCCGCCTCGCCGCCGCCGGGGCCCATGTCGATGAGGTAGTCGGCATTGCGGATCACGTCCAGGTCATGCTCGATGACCACCACCGTGGCGCCATGGTCAATAAGGGTCTGGAAGACCCCTAGTAGGGTCCGTACGTCCAGGGGGTGCAGGCCGATGGTGGGCTCGTCGAAGACAAAGAGGGAGTCGCCCTGGCTCCGGCCCATCTCGCTGGCAAGCTTGAGCCGCTGGGCCTCGCCGCCGGAGAGGCTGGGGGTCTCTTCCCCCAGGGTCAGGTAGCCCAGCCCCAGGTCCTGGAGCACCTGAAGGCGCTGGCGCACCAGCTTCATGTCTTTGCAGACCCCAATGGCGGTATTTATATCCATATCCATAAGGTCGGGGAGAGAATACTCTCCCAGCTTTACCCGGTGGGCGGTCTTGCCGTACCGGGAACCATGGCAGTCGGGGCAGGGAATGGTCACGTCGGGCAAAAACTGTACGTCCAGGTCGATGACCCCGGTTCCGTCGCAGATGGGGCAGCGGAGGGAGCCGGTGTTGTAGGAGAAATCCCCGGCCTTGCAGCCCAATTCCCTGGCGGTAGGAGCTTTGGAGTAGAGCTTTCGCAGCTCGTCGTGGACGTTGGCATAGGTGGCTACGGTGGAGCGGACGTTGACGCCGATGGGGGTGGCGTCGATGAGCTTTACAGAATGAATACCCTCAGCCTCCAGAGAAAGAACGTGCTCCGGCAGCTTCTCTCCGCTGGTCAACGCCGCCAGAGCGGGCACCAGGCTCTCCAAAATGAGGGTGGTCTTGCCCGAGCCGGAGACCCCCGTCACCACCGTCAGCCGTCCCTTGGGGATATTGACCTCCAAGGGCTTGACGGTGTGGATGGCTTCGGTGGAAAGACGGATGGTCCCAAGATCAAAGACCTGATGGGCCGCCGCCCGGTCACGGATATGGTTGTCTGCCGTCCCGGTGAGGAAGGGGCCGATCTGGGAGGCAGGGTCCCGGATGGCCTCCTGGAGGGGACCCTGGGTGATGATCCGCCCGCCTTTGGCTCCGGCCTCTGGGCCCATTTCAATGAGATAGTCCGCCTCGGATAAAATTTGGGCATCGTGGTCCACCAAAAGCACCGAATTGCCGTCGGCTACCAGGTCGCGCATCACCCCGGTAAGGCCCACGATGTTGGATGGATGCAGGCCGATGGAGGGTTCGTCCAGCACGTATAATACCCCGGTGGTGCGGTTGCGCACCGCCCGGGCAAGCTGCATCCGCTGCCGCTCCCCGGTGGAGAGGGTGGCCGCCGCCCGGTCCAGGGAGAGATAGCCCAGCCCCAGGTCTTGGAGCCGCTTGGCTACGTCCAGGAAGGACTGGCAAATGCTTTCCGCCATGGCCTGCAGCTCCTCAGGGAGGGAGGCGGGGACCCCTTTGACCCACTCGGCCAACTCTGTCAGGGGCATTTTGCACGCTTCATCCAGGCCGATGCCCCGGAGTTTGGGGGCGCGGGCGGCTTGGGAGAGGCGGACGCCGCCGCAGTCAGGGCACACGTCCTGTTTCAAAAATTTCTCTACCCGCTTCATTCCCTTCTCATCCTTGACCTTGCTTAGGGCGTTTTTCACAGTATAGACGGCGTTAAAGTAGGTGAAGTCCAGCTCGGCAAAGTCGTTGGAATCGGTCTTTTTCTTGGCGTGGTAGAGAATGTGCTTTTTCTCGGCGGGGCCGTGGAAAACGATGTCCCGCTCCTTTTCCGTCAGCTCCCGGAAAGGCACGTCGGTGCGTACCCCCATGGCCCGGCATACGTCGGTCATCAGCGACCACATGAGACTTCCCCAGGGGGCCACCGCTCCATCGTCGATGGAGATGCTCTCATCTGGCACCAGGGTGGATTCATCTACGGTGCGCACCGTGCCTGTGCCGCCGCAGGTGGGACAGGCCCCCTGGGAGTTGAAGGCTAACTCCTCGGCGGTGGGAGCGTGGACCTCCGAGCCGCACGCAGGGCAGAAGAGGGGCTGCTCCGCCGCCACCGCCAGGGTGGGGGGCAGATAGTGGCCGTTGGGGCAGCGGTGGCTGGCCAGACGGGAAAACATGAGCCGCAGAGAGTTCAGCAGCTCGGTGCCCGTGCCGAAGGTGGAGCGGATGCCGGGTACTCCCGGACGCTGGTGAAGGGCCAGGGCGGCGGGAACGTAGAGCACCTCGTCCACCTGGGCCTTGGCGGCCTGGGTCATACGCCTTCTGGTGTAGGTGGACAGGGCTTCCAGATACCGGCGGGAGCCTTCGGCATACAACACACCCAGGGACAGGGAGGATTTCCCTGACCCGGATACCCCGGCGACGGCCACGATCTGGTCAAGAGGCACGTCTATGTCAATGTTTTTCAGGTTGTGTACCCGTGCCCCACGGACTTGGATCTTTTCCGGCATAACGGTCCCTCCTGGGAAAAATGACCGCGCCCCGGCCTTACTGGGAAAATGTCCCGGCAGGGCGCAGGGCGCAAGAGCTTAGCGGTTTTCCAACGCAGTGAGCTTATCTACCCTCCGCTGGTGGCGGCCACCTTCAAAGGGGGTGTTCAGGAAAACCTCCACGATCCGTGTGGCCAGGTTAGGCCCCACCAGCCCCGCCCCCATAGCCAGCATATTGGCGTCGTTGTGGCGGCGGGCCATCTCGGCGGAGAGGGGTTCGGCACACAGGGCGCAGCGCACCCCATTTACCTTGTTGGCGGCGATGGAAATGCCGATGCCGGTGGTGCAGATGACGATGCCCTTCTCGCACTCTCCACCCGCCACCGCCCTGGCGGCGGCGGCGCCAAAGTCGGGGTAGTCGCAGGAGTCGGCACAGTCGCAGCCAAAGTCCTTGTATTCGATCCCTTGATTTTTCAAACAGTCTATGATGTGCTCTTTCAGAGCAAAGCCGCCGTGGTCACAGCCCAGCGCGATCATAAAAATGCCTCCTCTCAATATTACAGCGGAATCAATTTTGCCTGGCGCTTTTCATATACCGCGAGGTCAAAGCCCAGCTCCTTCAGCAGCGCCGCCGCCTGGGGAATGCCCCTGCCCACGTCTGCGGGAGCGTGGGCGTCGCTGCCTAAGGTAACGATCTTTCCGCCGCAATCCCGGTAGAGGGTCAATACCTCCCGCCAGTCCTCCACGGTCTCACCCCGGCAGGTGTTGACCTCAATGCCTCTGCCTCTGGCCGCCACCGTGGTAAAAATGCGCCGGAGCTGGGGGAGATAACGCTCCAAAGCGACGTGATTGCCGTCCCGGCGGTTCATGTAGCGCAGAGGGTAGATGATATGGCCCAGTACGTCGTAGCAGTCCATGGCGCAGAGGGTCTCCATACAGTCAAAGTAGGCCGAGAGCACCCGGTGGCAGTCGTCCTCATTTTCGTAGTGGAGGTAGTAGAAATCCACCCCGCCGTCGGCAGAGGAGAGGTTGTGGACCGAGCCGATGACAAAGTCCACCGCCGGATGAGAGACCACCTCCCGGGCCAGGGCCGGGTCCTCCCAGGCTTCCCCCAGCTCTACGCCCAGACGAAGGGTAACGCCGGGGAGGGAGAGGGGCTGGAACTGCTCCAAGTATCGCTCCCAGCTGTCAAAGCCGCAGCGGTTGCCGTCAAAGTCCAGAAAGTCCACGTGATCGGTGAAGCACAGCTCAGAAAGCCCTGCCTTTTGCGCCGCTTTTGCCATATCAATGGCGGCGGAGTCTGAATCGGGGGAGAGGTGAGTGTGGGTGTGACAGTCGGCCAAAAACATAAAGATACCTCCTGGGGCTGTCAGGCTGTGCAGATGGTTGGTTGTTCGGACGCTTTTCCTCTAAAAGGGCCAGCTTTCGAGCCACTTGACCATAGGCTCATACCAGACCGGGATCTGGAGGCCGATGAGTATGGGATAAAAGAGGGCGTACAGCCCAACGGATATCCCGGTCATGCCGCAGACCGGGAACTGCCAGTCCTTTCCCTTCTCCACCAAAGCGTCAAAGAGGGCGGCAATGGCAAAGACAAGGAAAAGGATAGAGGGGAAGTAGTGATATTCAAAAGTGGTGCGGCCAATAAAAAACCAGGGGACAAGCTGGGAGAGGAAGGCAACGGTAATAAAAAGCTCTTGATGGGTGGAGCGGTTGCCGGTGGCCCTGGCAATGAGATAGGTGGAGGCCAGATAGAGCAGAAGACAGAGGAGCAGAATAAGCTTGTTCCGCGCCAGGACCTCCGGGGAGAGGGCGGGGTCAAAGACTCCGTTGGGGGTCTTTTGTACCTGGACAACGGTGAGAGCGGCAAAGGCGCCAAAGCCCCAGAGAAAGCCCAACTTGGCCCAAAACCGCCGGAAGACGCCGGCGAAGCAGATGAGAATAGCCCCCAACCCCGCCCAGCACACGACTGGATTGGAAAAGGCGGCAAAGCGGGTGGTATAGCCGGACACGTCATTGTCCATATAGTAGAGGATAGGCCGGGCGTCCACCACCCACTGGAACCACCAGGAGGAATAGGGGTGGGACTGGGTGACGCCCTGGTGGTAGTTGAACATATACCATTGGTTGCCCGCCACGATGCCGGGGAGAGTGTCGCCGGGGATATAGGCGGCCTGGAAGGAGCCTTCCCCGGAATAGGTCAGCTTTCCCCAGAGGTTCTGAAAGAGAAGGGGAAATCCCTCCTTAAAGCCGCGGAGGGTAGCCTTCAGGCTCAAATCGGCCCCGTTGGCCCAAGCATAGGGCAGATAGGCGAGAAAATAAATGACGGCGGGGAGGATGATAAAGCAAAGAACGGAGAAAAGTAGGGTCTTGACGATCCAACTGGTCCGCTCAAACTTCTCCTCCTCCGGCCAGTCCCGGAGCCGCTGATAGAAGCCGATAAAGTAGACCACGGCCAGCCCGATCCCGGCGTAGAATACCGTCCACTTGCTGGCCGCGCCGAAGCCCCACATCAGTCCCGACAGCAGCAGGGGAAGGGCCTGCTTGCGGAAAGACGTCCCGGCGGGGAGGGTCAGATAGCGGTACATAAAGAAGTACATTGCCAGGATGAAAAATACGGCATAGGTGTCGATGGTGGCAATGCGGGTCTGAGTCAGGTGCATAAAGTCGGCGGCGAAGAGGATGGTGCCGCAGACGGAGACCACCGTCTTACCGAACATATTTTTTAGGAAGACATAGAGGATGGGGAGCATCAGCACCCCGAAGAGCACCCCCATACACCGCCAGCCAAAGGGGGTCATACCAAAGGCCCGGATACCCAGGCTCAGGATGAGCTTGCCCATGGGCGGGTGGGTGATCTCGTAGGGATAGACTCCGTCAATGTGCTCTTTGGCGGTGCGGGCGTGGTAAATTTCATCAAAATAGGTGGAGTTGTGCCAGGTGGACTTTTCAGGAACGTTCTCCCAATCAAAAAGGGAGTAAAGCTCGGGGTCAATATCGCCGAAGTCGGAAAAGCCCATAAAGCCGTAGCAGATGGGAAGCACCTGGCCGTCCTGACCCAACAGACACAGTCTGCCCAGTTCCAGCACCTCCTTGTCCGCTTTGCCGGAAATGCGGAGGTACTGGATGTTCTGGGGGTTCTCCACCTCGATATCGATCCACTTGAAAAGCTGGTTATAGTTCTGGGTCAGGGCGTAGTCGGGGGTATAGCCCGCCGCGTCGGCCCAGTAGTAGCCCGTGACCTTATTCTTGTCGCTCTGGTCATCGTGGCGCCGCCAAAGGGTGGACCAGTTTTCCCCATCGGAGGAGACCTCAACGTTGTAGGACCCGGTGCCCAGGCCGGGGTAATAACGGATACCGGTGGAGTATACCGCCGGACCGTCGGATTCTTTGGTGCCGTGGAGGGAGATGGTGACGGCGGGGCGGTCCTTAAAGTTCACGAAGTTCGTGGGCGCGGTGAGATCGCCCAGCTGGAAGAAGGCGGTGAGGGCATAGACCAGGGTGATAAGGAGAACGGGCAGACGGTCCTTTTTCTCCATGGCGTGCCGCTTGCCCGCAAAGGAGAGACGGGCCGTGGGGGCGTCGCCCCGTTCCCCCTGGGAAAGAGCAAGGGAGACCGCCCGGGAAGCGGACAGAGCCTGATAGAGAAAGAGAAAGCACAGGGCCACGGTGAGAAAGACAAAAATAATGGAGGGTGTGATGAAAGTCATACCGGGCTTCCTCCCTCAGAAGCGTAAAAATAATGTGGGGCAGACTATCGGTCCGCCCCACATTTTACTTCTTTTTCCGTCGTTTGTCAAAAAATCCTTTGCTGTCCGGGGCGTCCTCGTCCATGGCTTCGGCATAGGCGCGCAGGGCATCCCGCTGAGTAAGGCTCATGGAGGTGGGGACCCGGATGTTGACGGTGACGAACTGGTCGCCCCGGCTCCGCCCGCCCACCGAAGGGATGCCCTTGCCCCGGAGGCGGAAGACGGTGCCCGGCTGGGTGCCCTCAGGCAGGTCGTACTCCACCGTGCCGTCGATGGTGGGAATGGTCAATGTAGCGCCCAGAGCGGCCTGAGCGAAGGTGACAGTCTGATCGTAGTAGACCGCCGTACCGTCCCGGCGGAACTTGTCGCTGGGGCGGACGGTGACGCTGACCAGCAGGTCGCCCGCGGGGCCGCCGTTGGCGCCCGCACCGCCCTGGCCCCGGAGGGAGATGGCCTGGCCGTTGTCGATCCCGGCGGGGATCTTGACGGTGATCTTCCTCTGCTTGCGCACTGTGCCCGAGCCGTGGCAGGTCGAGCAGGGAGTATGGATGATCTTCCCGGTCCCCTGGCAGCGGGTACAGGGGGCGCTGGTGGCAAAGGTAAAGGCCCCGCCTCCCCGCTGGATGCGGATGACGCCGGTCCCCCGGCAGTCGGGGCAGGTCTCAGCGGTGGTGCCGCTGGCGCAGCCGGTGCCCTTACAGGCATCGCAGGTCTCTGAGCGGGAGAGAGAAATTTCTTTCTCACAGCCGAAAGCGGCCTCCTCAAAGGAGACGCTCACAGCGGCCCGGAGGGTATCCCCCTTCCGGGGCGCGGTGGGATTTTGACGTTGGCCGCCGCCGAAGCCTCCCCCAAAGCCGCCGAAGAAGGAGCCGAAGAGGTCGCCCAGGTCGATGTCCCCCATGTTATAGCCGCCATAACCGCCGGCCCCGGCGCCGAAGTTAGGGTCGACTCCGGCATGGCCGAATTGGTCGTAACGGCGGCGCTTTTGCTCATCGGAGAGGACCTCATAGGCCTCGTTGACCTCCTTGAACTTGGCCTCGGCGGCCTTGTCTCCGGGGTGGAGGTCGGGGTGGTACTCCTTGGCCAGGCGGCGGTAAGCCTTTTTCAGCTCGTCATCGGTGGCAGTCTTGGCAACGCCTAAGACCTCATAGTAATCTCTTTTCTGCTCGGGCATATGGATTCACCTTCTTTTTGAAACCACACAGTAAGACCGTTTGTTGCAAAGTAGTCTGTCAGATAGCGGCAATCTCCGACCCGCCGTGACAAAAATTCGCCCCTCCCTGCGGACCCTCTGTGCGTGGCGGAAGCCCTTGCGCGTATCTTGCAGTCTTATAGCAGGGAGGGGTAATTTTTGGCAGCGGTGGATTTACTTATTACTGCTGGGGATTGTCGTCGATGACGGTGTAGTCTGCGTCTACTACCCCGTCGGGGCCAGGCTGCGAGCCTCCGAAGCCGGCTCCGGCGGCGTCGGCCCCCGGCTGGCCGTCCTGGGGAGCGGTCTGCTGATAGAGCTTCTCGCTGACGGCGTAGAAGGCCTTGCTCAGCTCCTCGGTGGCAGACTTGATGGCGGCGGTGTCGGTGCCCTTCAGGGCCTCCTTCAGAGCGTCCAGCGGAGCGGTCAGGCTGCCCAGTTCCTGGTCGGAGACCTTGCCCTTCAGATCCTCCATGGTCTTCTCGGTCTGATAGACCATCTGCTCACCCTGATTGCGGACCTCCACCTCTTCCTTCTTCTTGGCATCCTCAGCGGCGAACTGCTGGGCGTCCTTCACCGCCTTGTCGATGTCCTCCTTGGACATATTGGTGGAGGAGGTGATGGTGATGTGCTGCTCCTTGCCGGTGCCCAGGTCCTTGGCGGAGACGTTGACGATGCCGTTGGCGTCGATGTCAAAGGTGACCTCGATCTGAGGCACGCCCCTTCTCGCCGGAGCGATGCCATCCAGGTTGAACCGGCCCAGGGTCTTGTTGTACTGGGCCATCTCCCGCTCGCCCTGGAGCACGTGGACCTCCACGCTGGTCTGGT
>ERZ779633.91-NODE-91-length-38863-cov-59.088616_pt1 | contig 38863 bp, 47 predicted proteins | sample MGYA00514195_ERZ779633 | MGnify/ENA primary metagenome ERZ779633 (study PRJEB29562, sample SAMEA4376707) | mouse gut metagenome | isolation source: Cecum | study: EMG produced TPA metagenomics assembly of the A DSS colitis mouse model was used to assess the...
GGATATTCTTTGACATGGGGGAAACGGCATTTATCCTGTATGCGGCAGTTTATCTTGCCTTGGGGATAGCGACCATGCTGATTTCCATGCTAATCAGAAAGAAAACGCAGAAGTAACCTGACAAGGTAGGGCGGGCATCCCGGTGTTCTTGCAGACTGAAAATAGGATGGTTTCATGTTTTAAGAGAGAAGGTGACATTATAAAAAAAGGCAATAAGAAAGATAAAATATCTTATTATGTTGGTTGGGGTATAGCTTATGGAACATTTGCTGGAGGAATATTTAGTGTTTTGCTTCCTGAGCATTTGTTAGTTGTACTCTGCTTGGGAATTGCTTTCGGCGCAGTGGCAGGTGTGGTTTTCGGGAAAAGAAAACTTAGTATGTAGGACCCCCAGCCTCACATTCCAAATAGGCAAGAGAGGGCGGGCAGGCATCCCCGGTTTTCCGGCAGATTGGGGGAATCAGGGAGCAGGAAGAGGATGTATCTATGAAAGAATGTATAAAGAACCGGGTACATGAATTGTACTGGAGAGATGATATAAATTGTGCGAGGACAGCAATCATCTGTTTGGGTGAATTATTTGAAACAGCTATTGAACAGCAAACACTGTGGTCTGCGGTTGGATTGCATGGTGCTGGAGGTTATAGGGCGCAATGCGGCTTAGTTGAAGGCGCACTTATGTTCATAGGGATTTATCTTCATGTGATGGGGAAAACAGAAGATGAAATTGTATCTGCCTGTTATAACTTTGCGTCTGCTTTTGAAAAAACATTTGGTTCATTAAGATGTTTTGAACTACGCCCTACGGGATTTTCAGAAAATGATCCGCCACATATGTGTGAAAATTTGACTTGTAAAGGGATTGAATTTGCGTACCAGTATATTTTGAAGGTCACAAAGAAATATCCTCAATAAGGTCACAGCCTGACAAGGCAGGGCGGGCATCCCCGGTGTTCCCGCAGATTGGGAAATTGGGGAGCAGAGAGAGGAGGTGAAAGTCAGTATGGAATTCTATTCATTACAGGAATTGCTAAAACAATATTTGGATTGGGGATTTGATTTTGCTTCCATCAGCATAGCAACACAAATACCAGAAGAAGAATTACGGCAGTTATACAGTAATGAAAATTATAGATTAAGAGATAAGGATAAAGAGAAGTATCTTATGGTATTTTTGCTACAGATTTGCTGTGAAAAACCGGACAATGATGAATATTACAGGGCATTGCTTGAGAGCCTTACACAATGCTTCAAGATACCACTGGAAGCGATAGCAAATTATATAGGAGTGGATGTTGATGGGTTATCGGGCTTTGAAAGCAGCAGTGATAAAGACAGAATTGAAAAGTGCATAGCACATCTGTTTACTACCTTTATTCGAAATCCGAGTTATTCGGTGTAGTAAAGGGAGCTATCCCTGATATGCAACGAGGAGGTTGAACGTGGATATAACAGGAATAGCAAAAAGCCGCCATGCGGACATCCCCAAAGCGTCATCCAAAAAGGAATGGAAGCTGTCCGATTCCCTCCGGGAGAAGATAACAGGATGCGGCGCAGGATGTCTATATGGGGAATAAGTTCCTTGCCCTGCGGAAAAGCGAGGTCGCCAAAGTCGCGCCGGACAGGGCGGCGCTGATGGGGAAGGTCAGTCAGGAAATGGCGGACATGAAAACGATACGGGAGGCTGACAGGCGGTGGCTGTGCCTCCTGTTCGGGGAGCCGTATGAAGCTAAGTTCCAGTCCGAGGGGACGGGCTCCGCCGTCCATGTGTATGACGGGAACGGTGATGAGGTACTGACCTACACGGCGGGCGTGGGCTGGCATGAGAAGGAGTCGAAGGCGGAGACGCAGGTACACGGGGCTTTGAAGGCTGCCTACTATGATGCGTTCCGGGCGGCAAGGCAGGAGATAAATGCCGGGGCTGTGGAAATGCAGGGCGGCTTTGATGCGGGGGCGTAGTAGGAGCAGTGTGTCGTTTTCTCCAGTTTTTGTTAGATTGGAGAATAGGAAGAAAATATGGAGAGGTGCTATAAATGAAAAAGGTTGTGACTTGGGGATTAGTTTTATCATATATTGCTCTTTGCATTGCTATATGTGTCATGGGAATAAAAATATTTGATGGCAATTATGACATTGTGGCAGAAGGCTGCATAGCATTTATTTTTCTTTTGATTAGTTGCGGATGCAATATCTATAGGGCATTTAGCAATAGGTGTCCGCATTGTGGAAAAATACGATTGTCAAATGGCAAATACTGCGCTCATTGTGGGAAAGAGATTTGAATCCATCAAGTCAGCTATACTTACCCTGTTTCTATAGCATTAACTTCAAAATAAATCCTGAGATGCAAATTGGCAATACGGTACAGTGGGTAGAGGGAAGCACCACACGAAGAAAATTAACAATATACAAACGATAAAAGGGAACCGAGCAGAGCGTAGTTGTCATTTGTCTGGTTCCCTTGTTACATATTAGTACGGGGAGGCGGAAAATAAGGCCGGTCACTGGCCGGAGTGGAGTAAAGGAGGAGGCGGCAGATGGAAGTGATCAGATGCCCCAACCCCAAATGCAGGAGGCGCATTTTGGATGATGAGGGAACAGAGACGGAGTGGACGGTCCTTGAGATCAAATGCCAGCACTGCGGAAAACTGGTAAGGCTGCACTTCGGCCCGGAAGGGATAGAGGCTGGCATATATGAGAGGAAGAAACGGCGGAGATGATTCTGCTGTTTTTTTATGCATTCCGTGATTAAGGGGCGGCATTCCGGGTCATACTGGTAACAGGCAATGGGAATTTTTGGTAATTTCCACCGATGGGACATTTTATGCTGAGTGCATAACATGGCTTTGTCATCCAAAACAGGCTGTGGAGGTATACGGTATGTGTATGGTCAGATGCCCCGCTTGCAAAGGACGGATCTGCGATATTATTGCCACCGCGGGAGGGCGCGTAGTCTTGAAGGTACGATGCCCCGAATGCGGGAGGATAGTCAAATTGGAATGGCTACTACAGGTCACGGAGACAGCTAAATAAGACTTACTACCGAGCGAGTGGGACCAGGGGACATCGAGTCACGAATGGCCGGAGTGAAGCTAGAGACAATGAGCCTTAGCTTACTCCGGCCATTTTTCCATTTTCAATCAATTTCATATCAAAAATAGAAGCGTTTCTGGCTTTACGAAGGTGTAAAGAAAGGAACGCTTTTATGTCTGAAAAAATCATCAGGATCAAGTCAGGGAACGAAGAAACCACAATGAATGTAACGGAAGAGGAATATCTGAAATATTATCGCCCGTGGTGGCAGATGAAGAAAAAGGAACAGCGGAACCGGGAGGCGATGGAGCAGAACGGCTACACGGAAGAATCCTATGAGGAATGGAAAGAGAACGATATGCGGACGGAGCTGTTTGCGGAGAGCATGGAGGAACTGGCGGAAAAGCGGATGCTGCTTGGTGTCCTGCAGGACGCTATGGATTCCCTCCTGCCGGAAGAACGGGAACTTGCCATGAAGGTGTTCGGGGAGGAAATGCAGGTCAGCGAGTTTGCAAAATCGAAGAATGAGAGCAGGACAACGGTATCTTCACGGAAGCAGAGGGTACTGGAGAAGCTGCGCCTGTTTTTTGAGGATAGGGGATTTGATGTGCATAAATGACATTATCTGACGGCATACGAAATTTTTCAGCATATTTCCGTATGTTTGTCGAACGGTTTATAAATTTCTTTCTGTTTTCCATCGTCACATTTCAAAAAAGTGTCATTACGACAGTGAAGGGGTACAAGGTTATCAGCCCCGGAAAGGAGGGAACGGAGCCTATGGAAAAATCACAGGAGCTTATCGGCATCTTACAGGCGATCAGCATTGTTGCGAAAAGCCTCGCCGCCAAGCTGATGCAGATCGAGAAGGAAGTGGAAGCCTATGAAGCCGCGAAAGCGGCGGCACAGGAAAGGAAAGCGAAGAAAGGATGGAGGCGCTGATGCGTAAGAAGGTTTTTATCTGCAGCCCCTTCCGCGGCGACATGGAAGGGAATGCAAGGAAAGCGGCGGCCTATTGCCGCATGGCGTGTGAGCAGGGGTTCCTGCCTGTTGCACCGCACCTCTTATTCCCTCAGTTCTTGAATGAGGGGATAGAGGAAGAGAGGCGGCTCGGCATCTCTATGGGGATGGAGCTGCTCGCCCTGTGTGACGAGGTGTGGGTGTTCGGGGAAGCCACCGAAGGGATGGCGGCGGAGATCGCCTATGCCACAGAACAGGGAAAGGAAATCATTTTTAAGGAAACGGAGGGAATGTAAATGGGAAGTGAATTATTGAGGATTGCGGAAGGTTTCTCCATCGTTGCGGAAGGTCTGCGCGGCCTTGCCAAAGCGGAGGGAGGCACGAAGGAAAAAGCTGTGAAAGAACAGAAGCAGGATACGGCAAAGGCACAGCCGGAAAAAGCAGAGACACAGCAGGAATCCCCCGCCACGCTGGAGGGCATCCGCGCGCTGATGGCGCAGAAGACACAGGAGGGCAAATCGAAGGAGATCAAGGAACTTTTGCAGAAGTACGGCGCGGCGAAGCTCTCGGCGGTAAAGCCGGAGGACTACCCGGCGCTGATGCAGGAAGCGCAGGTGCTGTGATGGGGAAACACGCATTGCTTTCCGCATCTTCGTCAAAGCGGTGGCTGTCCTGCACGCCCTCCGCACGATTGGAGGAGCAGTTCAGGGATGAACCGGGCGGCAGCGTCTATGCCGAGGAAGGAACCGCCGCCCACGCCCTTGCGGAGCATAAGCTGAAAAAGGCATTAAAAAGGCGCTCCAAGCGCCCGGTGTCTGATTACCACTGTGACGAGATGGAGGAATGCACGGACGGGTATGTGGCCTTTGCGATGGAGCAGGTGGAGCTTGCAAGGCAGGAATGCAAAGACCCTATTGTTTTGATCGAGCAGCGGCTGGACTATTCCGCCTATGTGCCGGAGGGTTTCGGCACCGGGGATTTGCTTATCGTGGCTGACAAGGTGCTGACCGTCATCGACCTAAAGTACGGGAAGGGCGTGGCAGTGGATGCGGAATGGAACCCGCAGATGATGTTATACGGATTAGGCGCATTGGAATTATTTGATGCCCTCTATGACATTGAAATGATCCGCATGACCATCTACCAGCCGCGTCTGGAATCCGTCAGCACATGGGAGATTTCCGTAAAGGACCTGATGGAATGGGTGGAGATGGAGTTAAAGCCAAAGGCCGTGCTTGCCATCAAGGGAGAGGGCGAGTACCATTCCGGCGACTGGTGCCGGTTCTGCAGGGCGAAGAACACCTGCAGGGCGAGGGCGGAGGAATATTTAAGGCTGGCGCAGATGGAGTTCAAAGCCCCGCCGCTATTGTCAGATGAGGAAATTGCGGAAGTCCTGAAAGTGGCGGACGAGCTTGCCAAGTGGTCTGCGGATGTCTACGCCTATGCACAGGACGAGGCGGTCACGAAGGGTAAGAAGTGGGCCGGCTTTAAGTTAGTCGAGGGCAGGAGCAACAGGAAATACACGGATGAGGAGGAAGTGGCCCAGGCGGCGCAGAAGGCCGGGTATACGGACATCTACAAAAAGACGCTCATCGGCATCACGGAGATGGAGCGGCTGCTTGGGAAGAAGAAATTTGCAGAGGTACTTGGGAAGCTGGTCTACAAGCCCCAGGGCAAGGTGACCTTAGTGCCGGAATCGGATAAAAGGCAGGAGATTGCCGCAGCAACCGCGGAGGCGGATTTTAAGGAGGAATGAATACCATGAGTAATGAAAATGCGAACCTGACAAAAGTGATCGTACCGTGCAGGTTTTCCTATCTGCACTGCTGGGAGCCCAACGCAGTGAGCGATGGGGACCCGAAGTATTCCGTATCGGCCATCATACCAAAGTCGGACACGGAGACCATCGAGAAGATCAAGAGGGCAATCGAGCAGGCGAAGAAGGATTCCGTCTCCAAGTGGGGCGGCAAGGTCCCGGCGAACCTGAAACTTCCCTTAAGGGACGGCGACATTGACCGCCCGGAGGATGAGGCGTATGCGGACAGCTACTTCTTCAACGCCAACAGCAAGCAGGCGCCGCAGGTGGTGGATAAAAACGTACAGCCCATCCTTGACCAGTCGGAGGTGTATTCCGGGTGCTATGGCAGGATCAGCGTGAACTTCTACGGCTTTTCCACCAACGGCAATAAGGGAATCGCCGCAGGGCTTGGCAACATCCAGAAACTGCGTGACGGGGAGTCGCTGGGCGGCAGGACGAACGCGGAGGATGACTTTGACGCGGTGGAAGTGGATGACGAGGAAGATTTTCTTGGATAGGAATATCAGGGCGGCGGGTGACTGCCGCCCGTCATCCAAAGTATCTACACAGGAAGGAGCCATGAAATGGGGCGAATCTTAGAAGCCGATATTGAAAGTTTCAGCGATGTGGATTTAGTTAAATGCGGGGTATACGCCTATGCGGACAGCCCTGCTTTTGAGATTCTGCTGTTTGCCTATTCCTTTGACGGAGGGGAAACACAGATCATAGACCTTGCGCAGGGGGAGAAATTCCCGGCAGAAGTGGAGGAAGCCATCTTCGATGTGTCAGTGACCAAGACGGCATACAACGCCAACTTCGAGCGAACCTGCCTGTCAAAACATTTCGGGAGGTACATTCCCCCGGAGTCCTGGCATTGCAGCGCGGTACAGGCGACCATGCTTGCCCTGCCCCGGTCACTGGAGGATGTGGGCAGGGTGCTTGGGCTGGACGAGCAGAAGATGAAGGAAGGGAAGGAACTGATCCGGTATTTCTGCGTCCCGTGTAAGCCCACGAAAGCAAACGGCGGCAGGACGAGGAACCTCCCCTGCCATGCGCCGGAGAAGTGGGAGCTTTTCAAGACCTACTGCAAAAGGGATGTGGACGTGGAGAAAGCCATCCGCAGGAAGCTGCACAATTTCCCCATCCCGGAGGGCGAGATGGAACTGTACCGTTTAGACCAGCGCATCAATGACCGGGGCGTGCTGGTGGATATGGAGCTGGTAAGGAATGCGGTTTCCTGTGAGCGTCTGCATAAGGAAGTGGTGACGAAACGCGCCTATGAACTGACGGGCTTGGAGAACCCCAATTCCGTGGCGCAGCTAAAAGGCTGGCTTGGGGACATGGGGATGGAGGCGGAGAGCCTTTCCAAAAAGGCAGTGGCAGAAATGATAGCGGAGACGGACGGGGAAGTGGAGGAACTGCTCAGATTAAGGCTGCTGATGGCAAAAACGTCTGTAAAGAAATATGAGGCTATGGAGCGGTCTGTCTGCTCAGACGGGCGGGTGCATGGCTTATTGCAGTTTTACGGAGCCAATAGGACCGGAAGGTTTGCGGGGCGCCTGGTCCAAATCCAAAACCTACCTCAGAATCATTTACCTGATCTGGAACTGGCGAGGGAGCTTGTGAAGCAGGGGCGTTTTGAGGATATCGAATTATTATATGATTCCACACCGAATGTCCTCTCGGAACTTATCCGCACAGCTTTCATTCCAAAGCAGGGCTGCCGCTTTGTGGTGGCGGACTTTTCAGCCATTGAAGCCCGTGTCATGGGGTGGCTTTCCGGCGAGGAATGGGTGCTGGACGTTTTCCGTGGTGACGGGAAGCTGTATGAAATGACGGCATCAAGGATGTTCGGCATTCCTATGGCGGAGATCGGAAAGGGCAGTTCGGAGCGGGCAAAAGGTAAAGTAGCTTCCCTCGCCTGCCAATATGGGGGCTCCACTGGCGCACTCGTTTCAATGGGGGCTTTGGATATGGGGCTGACAGAGGATGAACTTCCTCCGCTCGTGGCGGCATGGAGAAAGGCGAATCCGCATATGGTGCAGTTCTGGTGGGACGTGGATGCCGCCGCTATTAAGGCAGTCACCGAAAAGCAGAAAACGAAGGTCGGAAAGATCATTTTTGAATATAAGAGCGGGATTTTATTTATCACGCTCCCGTCCGGAAGGAAGCTGTCCTATGTGAAGCCGAGGATGGCTGTGAACCGATTCGGGCGCGATGGCCTGACTTATGAAGGGATTTCTGAAAATAAGAAATGGAGCCGGATAGAAACCTACGGCCCCAAGCTGGTGGAGAATATCGTGCAGGGAACGGCTAGGGATTTACTGGCGGAGGCGATGCTCCGTGTGGAGAAGAAGGGATACCCCATCGTGATGCACTGCCATGATGAGATCATAGCGGAAGTGCCGGAGGGTATCGGCTCCGTGGATGAGATGTGTGAGATCATGGCAATACAGCCGAAGTGGGCGGAGGGCTTGCCATTGAGAGCGGATGGTTACAGTTGTTCATTTTACCAAAAACAGTAGAGGGAGAAATTTATGGAGAGAAGGAATGCGGAAGGGTACCATGACCCCACAGCCTACGGCGGGATGCGGATGGCGGAGCAGAAAGTGGAAAAGGAAACGGTGAAGATGGTTTATAAGAACGGGAGGATGGAGCTTTATATCCATGAGTTCTTCCCATGCACGGCAGCGGTGGCAAGGAAAGTGTTCCCGCTGATCCGGCGCTTTGCGAAAGAGGATGACAGGGAGAAACTGCGGCAGTTCTTACGGATAAAGGCACGGGAGCATTCCGGGCGGATAAAGGCATTCTCGGAAAAAGCAGAGTCCCTTAGAGCGAATACGGAGGAATGGCATTTCTACCGGAGGAAAGCAAGGGAAGAGCAGATCATCTATAACCAGTGCGTGAAAAATCTGAAATTATTGGAGGGCAGGAAGGAATGAGGATACAGATAGCAACAGGCAATTCGAGGATGGAGAAGCGGTGGAACAACGTGGAGATGGAGCTGGATGAATTTATAGAGCGAATTTCCCACACCATCCGCACGGCGGAGACCGTGGAGCAGTATATGAAAATGACGAAAGCGAAGCAGGACGCCATTAAGGATGTGGGCGGCTATGTGGCAGGGAGGCTGAAAGGCGGCAGACGGAAGAAGGACAGCGTGGAATACCGTACCATGATTGTGGAGGATATGGACCATGCAGTTCCGGGCGTGATTGAGCAGATAGAAATGCTCTATAATTACCGCTGTCTTATTTATTCTACCCATAAGCACACGCCGGAGAATCCGAGGTATCGTTTAGCAATCCCGCTGTCGCGCCCGGTGTCGCCGGATGAATATGTGGCAATCGCAAGGAAGGTGGCGGAGGACATCGGGATTGAGATGTTCGATGACACCACCTACGAGCCGAGCCGCCTCATGTACTGGCCGTCCACCTCCGCTGACGGGGAATTTATTTTCCGTGACATTGAAGGAGAGCCGTTAAATCCGGACGATGTGCTATCACGGTATAAGGACTGGCGGGATTCCTCCGAGTGGCCGGTGAGCAGCCGCCAGCAGAACATCGTCCAGAGGGAGATGCGCAAGCAGGTAGACCCGCTCACGAAGGATGGAGTGATCGGCGCATTCTGCCGGACTTACACGATAGAGGATGCGATAGCCGCATTTCTGTCAGATGTCTATCAGCCAAGCGCCATGCCGGGGCGGTATGACTATATCCCGGCAGACTCACAGGCGGGCGTGGTCATTTATGAGGGGAAGTTCGCCTACTCCCACCATGCCACCGACCCGGCCTGCGGCAGGCTGATGAACGCCTTTGACATGGTGCGGATACACAGGTATGGGGAATTGGACGAAAAAGCGGCGGAGGATACGGAGGCATCGAAGCTCCCTTCCTTTTCCGCCATGAGCGAGTTTGCGGTCAGTGATGAGAACGTGAAGATGACCATTGCCGGGGAGCGGATGGAGAAAGCGGAGAAGGAGTTTTCAGGGGAAAACGGGGACTGGCTGAAACAGCTTGAATACGAAAAACGCTCCACGGTGGTAAAGAACACCCTGCGGAATCTGCTATTAATTTTAAACAACGATGAAAAGCTGAAAGGCATCGTGTTCAACCAGTTAAGTGACGGCATGGAGATCAAAGGGGAAGTGCCGTGGGAGCATCCGAGCCGCTTCTGGCGGGATGCGGACGATGCGCAGCTTATCTCCTATGTGGACCTTACCTACGGCACGTTCTCCGCAAGGAACTATGACATTGCGGTGACGAAGGTGGCGGATGACCGCTCCTACCACCCAATCCGGGAGTTCCTCGCCTCCCTGCCGGAGTGGGATAAGGTGCCGCGGGTGGACACCATACTGGTGGACTTCCTCGGCGCGTCCGACAACGCCTATGTCCGTGCGGTCACCCGCAAGACCCTCTGCGGCGCAATCGCAAGGGTGATGAACCCCGGCTGTAAGTTTGACACCATGCTGGTCCTGAACGGCCCGCAGGGGAAAGGCAAGTCCACGCTGATATCGAAGCTGTGCGGCGAGTGGTTCAATGACTCCCTGCTCTTAAATGACACGAAGGACAAGACGGCGGCGGAGAAGCTGCAGGGCTACTGGATTCTTGAAATCGGGGAGCTGGCGGGGCTTAAGAAGACGGAGATAGAGACACTCCGGGGATTCCTCTCCCGGCAGAACGACATCTACCGGGCGTCCTTCGGGCGCAGGGCTACCCCGCACCCCAGGCAGTGCGTGTTCATCGGCACTACCAACGCGGAGAACGGGTACCTGCGTGACACCGCAGGGAACCGCCGCTTCTGGCCGGTGAAGACGCCGGGGGATGCGGCCCGCGCCTCATGGGAGATGACGGAGGAGGAAATCCGGCAGATATGGGCGGAGGCGTTAGTCCGCTATAAGGAAGGGGAGCCCCTGCACCTCGATAACGAGCTGGCGGGCATGGCATTAAAGGAGCAGCAGATCGCAATGGAGGTGGACGAGCGGGAAGGAATGGTGCGGGACTACCTTGAGATGCCCCTGCCGGAGCGGTGGGATAAGATGGATATCTTTGACCGTAGGAACTATATCTGTGGCTCCGAGTTCGGCGGCGAGCGTGAGCCGGGTGTGCGTAAGAGGGAGCGCGTCTGCAACATGGAGATATGGTGCGAGTGTTTCGGCAAGGAGCGCGGGAACCTGAAACGGCAGGACGCCAATGAGATCAGTGCCATCATGGCGAACATCGAGGGGTGGAAGAAAGCGGACAATAAGGTGCGCTTCCCCATCTATGGCATTGTGCGCGGCTATTGCCGTGACCGTGAGACAAAAGCAAAAAACGGAAACGCATAAATCAGAGTGCAACGGGACGGGGAGTTGCTGTTGCCATAAATGATGCCGGAAAAACAGAATAAATGCAACAGCCGGAAAAGCTGTCAGGCAGGGCGTTAGCAGTCATTGGTTGCTTATGTTGCTGATACTTACTTATATATTGGAATGTATAAATATATAGTAGTGTGCAGGCGTAAACGCACAAATGCACTATATACGCGCGAGGACAGCTTTCCGGCAAAGGCGGAAAGGAAAGATGGTTTTATGGATGAGGAAAGCAGGATAGAGCGGCACCTAAGGGTGTCGGTAAAAAAGATGGGAGGCATGGCGGTGAAGTTCACCTCACCCGGATTGGATGGGGTGCCAGACAGAATCGTCTTATTGCCGGGTAGGAAGATTGCATTCGTGGAGTTAAAGGCTCCGGGGAAAAAGCCCCGGCCATTGCAGGAAAAAAGAATGCGGCAGCTTATGAGTTTAGGATTTCCTGTTTATGTGATTGATGGCGTGGAGCAGATCGGAGGTGTGCTGGATGAGATATGTGCCACATGAATATCAGGAGTATGCAAAAGAGTTTATCATAAGCCATAAGGTGAGTGCATTATTTTTGGATTGCGGATTGGGAAAAACGGTGATCACGCTCACCGCCATATGGGAATTACTGTTTGATTATTTTGACATTCGAAAAATTTTGATTATAGCGCCCTTGCGAGTATGTTATTTAACATGGCCTTCCGAACTGGAGAAATGGGAGCATCTTTCCGGGATGGGGATGTCGGCGGTGCTTGGTTCGGAAAAAGAACGCATAGCCGCACTTGGCAGGAAAGCACAGGTGTATGTCATCAACAGGGAAAACGTGGAATGGCTGGTGGAAAACCATAAATGGGATTTTGACATGGTGGTGATCGATGAGCTTTCGTCCTTCAAGTCCCATAAGGCGAAGCGGTTCAAGGCCCTTAAAAAAGTGCGCCCGATGGTGCGGCGCATCGTGGGGCTGACCGGGACGCCCGCGCCGAATGGGTTGATCGACCTTTGGGCGGAGATCGGCATCCTCGACATGGGGCAGCGGCTTGGGCGGTTCATCGGCGGCTACCGGGAGCGGTTCTTCGTGCCGGACAAGCGCAGCCGGGAGATGGTCTTTTCCTATAAGCCGCGGGAGGGTGCGGAGGATATGATTTATAATTTAATCTCCGACATCTGCATCAGCATGAAGGCCGTGGATTATCTGGATATGCCGGAATGTGTTTATAACCGTGTGGAGGTCATTCTGACCGAAAAGGAAATGGCTCTGTATGAGCGGCTAGAGCGGGATATGCTCCTTCCCTTTGCGGACGGTGACATTGACGCGGTGAATGCGGCGGCACTCTCCAACAAACTTTTACAGATGGCGGACGGTGCGGTCTACGATGAGAACGGGAACGTGAGGCACATCCATGACCGCAAGCTGGAAGCCTTAGAGGATTTGGTCGAGGCGGCAAATGGCAAGCCTGTTCTGATCGCGTACTGGTACAAGCATGATTTACAGAGGATCATGGAGCGCACCGGGGCGGTGGAATTGGACACGGCGGAGGATATGCGGAAATGGAATGCCGGGGAAATCCCGGTGGCGGCGATCCATCCCGCGTCAGCCGGACACGGGCTGAACCTGCAGGCGGGCGGCTCCACGCTGGTGTGGTTCGGGCTGACATGGTCTCTGGAACTGTACCAGCAGATGAACGCAAGGCTGTGGCGGCAGGGGCAGGAGGAGACGGTTGTGATCCACCATATGATTTCCAAAGGCACACTGGATGAGAGGGTAATGGCTGCGCTGGAGAAAAAGGACTGCGGGCAGTCGGCACTTGTGGATGCGGTAAAAGCGAGGATTGGAGGCGGAAGGAAATGAGGGAAGAAATCAGAAGGATGTTCAGCGAATACCAGACCAGGGAGAAGGAACTGAAAATACTGAAATTCAGGATAACCAATTTCAAAGGGATAGAGCCGGATGATGTGATAAAGTCCATGTGCCTTTCCGGGCATGAGGGGGAAAAGGTGCAGACCAGCGGACCGTCAGACCGCACGGCATCCGCAGCCCTCAATTACCGCAGGGTGGCGGATAAGCTGGACGATGACCTGTTTGACGGGCTTTTGGAGGAATACCAGAAGAAAAAAGAGGAAATGGACTTCTTCCGTTTCGGGATTAGCTGCTTAAGCGGGAAACTGCCGGAGATCATAACCGACATGGTGATAGAGGGGATGGAGTGGCAGGAGCTTTCCGAGAAATACGAGGTTTCCCACTCCATGATCGGCAAGTACAGGAAGAAGGCGCTGGAGGAGTTGGAGACCATTTACAGCATCCGGGAACACAGCGATACGGCGTTTATGCTGAGTTAAAAAACTTTTTTTGAAAAATTTTAAATTTATTTTTTGCCGGGTGGGGTAAAAATTTTATGGGAGAAAGCCAGCAATTACAAGGGTTGCTGGCTTTACTGCCGCCGGAAAGTAGACTGATGGTAGACTGACGGTAGACTAAAGGTGGACGGCTGGTTTATTGCAAAGGAAAAAATATTGTGCTATGGTTATGATGCGAAGAAGTGTAGGGAGCCCTGATGGATAATCCACGGGGCTTTTTTCACGCCTCCGCACAGGGCAGCGGGCTTTATCCTTTCACCGCTGTCCTTTTCTTTTGCGGAAAGGGTGGAAAGGAGTTATCGATGGATTGTTTCGCTATGAAGGATGGGAACTGTAGCATTTTGAGATGTGGGAAGTGTGGAGGCGGAACCTGCCACTTCCATAAGACGAAGGAAGAACAGGCGCAGTCGCTGGAGAAAGTGAGTGAACGCCTGCGGAGCCTGCCGGAGTACCAGCAGGAGGCAATCGCTGACAAGTATTACGGCGGCGTGAAGAAGTGGTGACGCCATGCCGAGGAAACCGATGAAACCATGTAAGCATCCCGGATGCCCGAAGCTGACGGACGGGATGTACTGTGAGGGACACGCAAAGCTGCACGCCTCCGACCGAGCCAGCGCATCCGTCCGGGGATACGATGGCAGGTGGGAGAAAGCACGGATACGTTTCTTGAAAGCACATCCCCTCTGCGTCAGATGCATGGAGCAGGGACGCTTGGTGAAAGCAACCGTGGTTGACCACATCATCCCACACAGAGGGGATGCAGAGCTGTTTTGGGATGAGAGCAATTGGCAGAGCCTTTGTAAGAGCTGCCACGACCATAAAACCATGACGGAGGACCGCTATCAGGAGTACAGATACTGACGGTTTCCGTGATGGTTTCTTTTCTTCCATATTCCGACAAGGCACAACATTTCCCGTGGAAATCTGCATGGGGAAGGGGGTCGGTTTATCTCTACAACTATCGAAAAATATCGACCGCCGCCCCCTCAGACGCGCGTTTTCGCAAATTCGCACAGGGGGGATAGGAAATCGCCCCAAAATCTTACATAAACATTGATTTTTCAAGGCTTTCAGGCACTTTAGTTTTGCGTGAAAGTACCGAAAAACCCATGTTTTTGGGCTTAAAAACCATCAAAAAACGCTGGTTTTTGGCCTTTTTTTGATGGAGGTGGAGGGAAAATGACCGATTTTGAGGCGGCGCAGGTGAAGGAAATGCGCTTGAAGGGCATGGGCTACCGTGCCATTGCGGAGGCCCTTGGGCTTTCCCGCGACATCGTCCGCAACCACTGCAAGGCGAAAGGGATGGGCGGTTATGTGGCGGCAACTGTCAAAAACCTGCAGGAGCGGGAGGGGCAGAACGGCATCTGTATCTGCTGTGGAAAGGAAACCGAACAGGCGGGAACCGGCAGGCCGAGGAAATTCTGCTCAGAGAAATGCCGGAGGCAGTGGTGGAAAGCACATCCGCAGGAGGGGAACAGGAAAGCCCCCTGCACAAAGAAATGTGAATGCTGCGGCAGGGAGTTTTCTTTCTGCCGCAGCAGGCACCCGAAGTATTGCAGCCATGACTGCTACATCAAAACAAGGTTCGGGAGGGATTGAGAGAATGGACTTTCGGAAAATCAGAATAGCGGATTTAATTCCGGCATCCTACAATCCGAGGAAGAAGCTGAAACCGGGCGATAAGGAATACCAGAAGATAAAAAACTCCATCACGGAGTTCGGCTATGTGGAGCCGGTGATCGTCAACTCAGACATGACCATTATAGCGGGACACCAACGCGCCACAGTCCTTACGGACTTAGGCTATGAGGAGATCGACTGCATCGTCATTGACATTGACAAGCAGAAGGAGAAGGCGCTGAACATCGCCCTCAATAAGATCACGGGCGAATGGAACAAGGAGCTGCTGGCTGACCTGATCGCCGACCTGCAGGATTCGGATTTTGATGTGTCCTTCACTGGATTCGAGCCGCCGGAGATCGAGCAGCTATTCAATTCCGTCCACGATAAGAAAATCACGGAGGATGACTTTGACATTGATGCGGAGCTGGAAAAGCCTGCCGTGGCAAAGCTGGGTGACGTGTGGACGCTTGGGCGGCACAGGCTGGTGGTCGGGGATTCCACCCTGCCAGAGACATACGATGTGCTGATGGCAGGGGCGAAGGCAAACCTTGTGGTGACGGACCCTCCATACAATGCGAACTATGAGGGGAGCGCCGGAAAAATAAAAAATGATAACATGCCGGATAAGGAATTTTACCAGTTCCTTTTCGCCGCATTCGTAAATATGGAGCAGAACATGGAGAGCGATGCCTCTATCTATGTGTTCCATGCCGACACCGAGGGTTTAAATTTCCGCAGCGCATTCAAGGCGGCGGGATTCTACCTTTCCGGGTGCTGCATCTGGAAGAAGCAGAGCCTTGTGCTTGGGCGGAGCCCTTACCAGTGGCAGCACGAACCGTGCCTGTTTGGATGGAAGAAGGGCGGGAAGCACAACTGGTATTCCGACAGGAAGCAGACTACCATATGGGAGTTTGACCGCCCGAAGAAAAGCGAGAGTCATCCTACCCAAAAGCCAGTGGGACTGATTGCATATCCCATCAAGAATTCGAGCATGAGCAACTGCATCGTGCTTGACCCCTTTGGCGGCTCCGGCTCCACGCTGATCGCCTGCGAGCAGACGAACCGCATCTGTTACACCATAGAGCTGGATGAGAAGTTTGCGGATGTGATCGTGAACCGCTATATCGAGCAGGCCGGCTCTGCGGAGAATGTATTTGTGGAGAGGGAAGGGGTGAAAATCCCATATTCGGAACTGACGGGGGAGGTGAAGGGCAATGAGTGACAGGGAATTATTGATTGAGGTATTCCGCAGGATACACAGTCTTGGAGGGTGTGACGCATCGGAATCATTCAGCCGCGGATGGGATGCGGCGGTGGCTTCCTGCGAGGATGTGCTGACGGAACTGACGGGCATCACCTGTGACGACCTGGACGGGGGTGAGGATGATGGATGAAAATGGGAAACTGACGCTGGGCAGCCTGTTCTCAGGCTCCGGTGCTTTTGAGCTTGGCGGGCTGCTTGCCGGAATCCGCCCGGTGTGGGCTTCGGAAATTGAACCGTTCCCTATCCGGGTGACCACAAAGCGGCTGCCTTTTGTGAAACATTACGGTGACGTGAACAGCATCCGCGGGGATGAAATAGAGCCCGTGGACATCATAACATTTGGGAGTCCTTGCACGGACATCTCAATAGCAGGAAAACGTGCAGGGCTTGGCGGTAAGCAGTCCAGCTTATTTTTTCAGGCAATACGGATCATAAAGGAAATGAGGTGTGCGACAGATGGGAGATACCCAAGATTTATCGTGTGGGAGAACGTGCCGGGGGCATTCTCCTCAAACAATGGGGAGGATTTCAGGGCAGTCCTTAACGCGGTCTGCTCCGTCAAAGACGGGGACATTTCTGTACCTGGACCTCCAAAGGGAAAGTGGGCGAATGCCGGATGCATCATGGCAGACGGGTTTTCCCTCGCGTGGCGGGTGGTCGATGCCTGCCTGTGGGGCGTCCCCCAACGTAGAAAACGCATCTACCTTGTCGCAGATTTTGCAGGCGGGAGTGCCGGAAAGATATTATTTGAGTCCGAGGGCGTGTCAGGGTATACTCCGCAGGGCTTCCGTGCGTGGCAAGGAGCTGCCGGAAGTGTTGCGCCGTGCATTGGAGCGGCAGGCGGCATCTGTTTAAACGATCAGGGCGGAAGCCGCATGGACGTGACCGATGACGTGACGTGTACCTTAAGGGCGGAGGCGCACCATCCCCCGTGTGTGCTGGAGCAGGCAGTATTTGAAAACCACTCTCAGGATACGAGATACACGGGGCCTTTGGAGACCGCGCCCACGGTCAATGCCACCTACGGCATGGGCGGGAACAACCAGCCCTTTGTGGTGGAAACGCCAAAGACGCTGAAAATCCGCGCTGGTGGAGGTTCTGGAGGGAAGGGCGCTCTGATACAGGATGATAAATCAGCCACCCTTTCCTGCAACAATGACCAGACCGTGTTCGTGCCTTTCTGCAAAGGGATGCGCCCGCACTCTGCGGAGGAAGCGCCCACATGGAAGGACGGGGAAGTGGCAAATACGCTGAATACTTTCGATATAGGAGAGAGCCGCTGCAATGAGCTTGTGGTGCAGGCATTCGGCATCTGCTCCAAAGAGAGCAACGCCATGAAATCCGACAATCCGCACAGCGGGTTTTATGAGGCGCAGACCGCACGGACTCTGGACTGTAACTGTAATAATCCGTCCAGCAATCAGGGCGGCATTGCTGTAGTTGCGGTGCAGGGCTCCATGATCGGCAGGGATGATAAGAACGGGCCGCAGGGCAGCGGGGTGAATGAGGACGTGTGTTTCAGCCTGACCGGGGCAGACCGCCATGCGGTGGCATACCCCACCTACTGCACGAGCAAGAATTCCCATTTCACGCGGGCGGAAAAGGAACTGGCAAACACGCTGGTGGCTACGGATTATAAGGACCCGCCGGTAATAAATGATGTGCGGACGGCATCGGGTAAGGATGTATTTGGTACGATCTCCGCGAGCATGGGCTCCAAGCAGTGGCTTGGGAACCAGGAGGCGTTCAGCGGCGACTACCATATCGTAGAGCCGGACTACATTGTGAGGAGGCTGACCCCTACGGAATGCGCGAGGCTGCAGGGCTTCCCGGACTGGTGGTGTGACGGCCTCGGCACAGAGAATCCTACGGAAGAAGAAATGGCATTCTGGCGGGAGGTGTTCGAGACCCACCGTAAAGTTATAGGCACCTCCAGTAAACCGAAGTCTGACAGCCAGATACGCAAATGGCTGGAAGACCCCCATTCCGATTCGGCGGAGTACCGTATGTGGGGGAATGGCTGCGCCCTGCCGAACGTGTATTTCGTGCTTTGCGGCATTGTGTACTATGCACAGTTCCCGGATTTTTTATTGTGACATTTATTCTGACATTTATGTTGCTTTTATCCCCATTCAGAGTGATTAATGTAATACCGGAAGGGAAAACACGAAAACGGAGGAAAAAAGGATGAGGATTGAGACGAATGCAGCAAACAGGAAAGATGTGGTAAAGGCGGTCAGCGCCATTTTAGGGCAGCCTTCCCGGTACCTTGGGGTGCCGACCTGCGCCTACCAGATCGGGGACTGCACCATCGACAGGGGCGGCGCGGTGGAGACCGGGTATGAGAAAACAGCGGAGATGGTAAGGGCGGGGCTTCTGGAGCAGGGCCTTATCGACACACCGCAGACGGAGATTGAGGAAACAACGGTCAGCCTCCCGGTGGAGGGAATGACGGCGGAGGGGCTTAAGAACCTCATTTACCTCATCCACAGCAAGCAGTACCTTATCAACCGCGCCTTTGCGGAAGAGGTCTTCCGGATTCCCGCGGAACTGGTGGAGGCGCTCGGCAGCGCGGAGATTCCCGATGCGGAAACTTTCCTACAGACATTCCAGAGCCACGCGGAAGGGTGCAGGGGCATCGGCTTTCAGGACGGGAAGATTACCTTCACCCTTCCCACGGCGGATGACCCGGACATGATAAAAGCATTCACGCACCTTACGGCGGCGATGGTGCAGCAGGCAAAGGAGCAGAAACGCATCAGCCCCAAAGAGACCATCGAGGAAAACGAGAAATACTACATGAGGATATGGCTCCTGCGGCTGGGCTTCGGCGGCAAGGAAGGGAAAGAGGTGCGGGACCTTCTGATGAAGAAGCTGAAAGGGCATTCCGCTTTCCGCACCGAGGAAAATAAGCAGAGATGGCAGGAAGCCCGCCGGAACGAGCGGGAGGCGGCAAAGCAGGAACAGTCACCTGCGGAGGAACCGGCAGGGCAGCCGGAGGCAGAGCCGGAGCCTGCGGAAGCGGTCCCGGCTGGACAGGATTCCGGCGCAGAAGAATAAGGAGAGAAACGGGCAGGGAGGCGGCGCTTCCCTCCCTGCCGGAATCTACGGAAGGAGATATGCGGAATGGGTATTTATATTAAAAAAGAGGAACTGGAAGCCCTGCGGGCGGAATACCCGCCGGGGTGCAGGGTGGAGCTGGTAAAGATGGATGACCCCTACAGGGAGATGCCGCCCGGACTGCGTGGTGTGGTGACGGGCATTGACGATTCCGGCAGTATCCACGTTGACTGGCAGAACGGAAGCAGCCTTGCGGTGATATTCGGGGAAGACCATGCGGTGAAAACCGGGGACGGGGAGGTGACCGTGGGGGAGCTGCTCCGGCGCTATGTTTCCCATAGGAAAGAATTCCATTTCATGACCCCGGCAGGGTATGTTGACCTTGCGGCGCAGGATGCGGAAAAGATACTGGCGGGGGAGATGAAGCCCAAAGGACATCCGGGGAACCCGGAATATGCCGTGGAGATGGAGGTTCAGGAACTGCTGGGGTTCCGGTGCAAAGAGGCGGATGTCCGTGACAGACGGGGATGCGTGAGCGCCCTTGTGTACTGATGGGGAGGGTACGGATGAACTACGCTGAAAAGATGGAGCGGGAGAACCGCCTGAAAACAAACCTTGCGGAATGGATGCTCCGGCACGGGGAAGTCCTTTCCGGGCGGAGCAGGAGCAACGAATATGTGGGGATATGGATGGCGGAGGTCCTCTGGCGGGGAAGTGGGTGGCGGATCACGGCGGTGGACGGCATGGTCTGCCGGATAGAAAAAGCAGACAGGAGGGCGCGGCATGAGGATTGTATATGACGACACAATGCAGGAGACGATGGCGGCGGCAGTCGGGGAGTTCATGGATGCCCTCAACGTGGAAGAAATAGTACGCTATGAATGGGGGACGGACAGGGTGCAGATGCACCTGCTGAAAAAGAAGCTCGGCGCTTATCTGGAATATTACAGGATGAGTATCGGGAACACCGTCACCCACGCCTACGGTATCGGCAACAACTGCCAGTACCCGGTCTATTACCACCCGGAAGGAGTGGATGAGATACAGCAGTGCGGATACATCAACATCAACTCTGGAATGTACGGCGAGGGATTCGTGAGCTGCGAGGATTATAACGGGCGGCGGGTCGGGGCGGCCTATGAGGTCAGGACACGCGGTGTGGTCAGAAAATGAATGTTAGTAAATTACGGAAGGGGGTGGATGGATATGGCAATGCAGGAACGGATGCCGGGGAATGCACACCAGAAGCGCAACTGCTGGCAGCGGGGCAATGGCTCCTACAGCATGAGGGGCGAGCTGCGCCGGGGCATTTCCCTGAACAAGAAGTACCTGAACCGGAAGGTGCGGTATGGCAGTAAGCAGGCATTAAAGCGCGGGGATTATAAACGCGTGTGCAAAACATTACATATGGTGGAGTTCTCATAAACCGCCATAAGATGCACAGTTATCCACCCATATCTTTGTCACATTTATGGTGCAGATATGAGTGGATAATATGTGCTTTCAGAGGTAACATGTGTACTGCCGAAAGGGAAAATACGAAAAAACGGAGGGCACACATCATGAAAAAAATTGAACTTTTTGAGAGAGCCATTGCAGAGCAGGCAGGAAGCCTTAAGGAGTGGGGGATCAACGCCACACTGTTCTGGGCATACCGCAACAGCATCACGGCGGGCAATGACCAGATTGATTTCAGCGAGACCATATGGGACACCGACATCCCGGAGATCACAAGGACGCTTAAGGAGAACGGCATCAGCGAATTCACCATCAGCAGCACCTTTTCAAGCCTGATACCGACCCTTGCGGAATTCGAAAAGCATGGCTTCCGGATGGCGGGGCTGACCGAGGTAAAGGCAAACTACACGGACTGGCAGACACAGGAGCGGGCGGTCATCCCGGCAATCAGGATGAAGGCGGAAGAGGCATAAGCCCTCCGCCATAATGTACACAATTATCTGCGGTTATCTCTGGTACATTTATGGTGCGGATATGAGTGGATAATACCTGCATTCAGAGGTAACATGTGTCTAACAAAAAGGAAAACGGAGGAAAAAAGCAAATGAAAAAACACGAGATCAACTTTTTACAGACCACCACAATCGAACACCTGCAGGACAAAATCCCCTGCTGCTACGGCGGTGCGCTGACCTTCGGGGAAAAGGTGCTGGTGGCGATGGTAAACTGGAGAGGGCAGTATGAGGCAGCCATTTACGAATTCATCGAAACGCCGGAGGAAACGGGGCTTGGGGAGATCGAATGCAGGATCAATCTTGTGGAGATTGCAGATGAAACTTTCAAGGACGGCGGCCACGCAATGCAGTGGGCGATCAGCAGAGCATAAGGAGGGAAAGCACGATGAAGGAAACTTACAATGGATATGAATTGCAGACAGAATGGGATGATGGGGCGCTTGGGTACGGTTTCCGTATTTCCAACAGGAGCGGCGTGGAGGTTTCCAAAAGCATGGATCCATATTTTTATGAAGAGAACGCCCTAATAGCGGCAAGGGCTGCGGCAGACGCGCTTCCAGCGCAGGAATAAAACAGATACATAGCAGCAGAAAGGGTTCCTCCGGGAGCCCTTTTCTGCTGCGTAAATTTAAGGGAAGGAGGCGGCACAGGTGCAGAGCGGAAGGAAACCCAAGCCCACGGCGGTCAAGGCGCTGGAGGGCAACCCCGGCAAGCGGAGCCTTAACACGGGCGAGCCGAAGCCGGAGAAGAAAGCGCCCCGCTGTCCGGCATGGCTGGAGGGCGAGGCGAAGAAAGAGTGGAAGCGGATGGCAGGGCAGATGGAGAAGCTGGGCATCCTCACGGAGATCGACATGGCGGCTTTTGCCGGGTACTGTCAGGCATACGCCAGATGGAAGGAGGCAGAGGAATTCATCACACAGCACGGCACCATCGTGAAGACCCCTTCCGGCTACTGGCAGCAGGTCCCGCAGGTATCCATCGCGCAGACCTATTTGAAAATAATGAACCGTTTCTGTGAGCAGTTCGGCCTTACCCCTTCCTCCCGGAGCCGAATCGTTGCGGATAACGGCGAGGATAAGGAAAGTGACACGATGGAGCTTTTGCTCTTTAAGGGAGGCGGGGGATAGTGTTTGACGAGGAAAAGGCAAAGCGTACCGTGGATTTCATTAACTGCCTGAAACATACCAAGGGGAAGTGGCGGGGGCAGCCCTTTGACCTGCTCCCGTGGCAGGAGGCCATCATCCGGGATGTGTTCGGCACGGTGAAGGAGAATGGTTACAGGCAGTACAACACTGCCTATGTGGAGATTCCGAAGAAAAACGGGAAATCGGAACTGGCGGCGGGCGTGGCGTTATATATGACCTGCGGCGATAATGAGTGGGGCGCGGAGGTCTACGGCTGTGCCTCTGACCGCCAGCAGGCATCCATCGTCTTTGACGTGGCGGTGGATATGGTGGAGCAGTGCCCTGCGCTGAAAAAGAGGATAAAACCCGTTATGTCGGTAAAGCGTCTGGTGTATAAGCCTACGAACAGCTTTTATCAGGTGCTTTCCGCGGAAGCCTACACCAAGCATGGACTGAACGTCCACGCAGTCATATTTGACGAACTGCACAGCCAGCCGAACCGGGAGCTGTTCGATGTCATGACCAAAGGCTCCGGCGATGCCAGGACGCAGCCGTTATTCTTTTTAATAACTACAGCCGGAACAGACCGCCATTCCGTCTGTTTCGAGCAGCACCAGAAGGCGGAGGACATCCTGCAGGGGAGGAAGGTTGACCCTACATTTTATCCCGTCATATACGGCGCGTCCGATGATGCGGACTGGTCATCGGAGGATGTGTGGAGGAAAGCGAACCCTTCGCTTGGGCATACCATTGACATTGAGAAAGTGCGGAATGCGTATCTGAGCGCAAAGGACAATCCGGCAGAGGAAAATATATTCCGGCAGCTGCGCCTGAACCAGTGGGTGAAGCAGTCCACAAGGTGGATGCAGATGGAGAAATGGGATGCCTGCGCCTTCCCCGTGGACGAGCGGGAAGTGCTGGGGCGGGAATGTTACGGAGGCTTGGATTTATCCAGTTCCATTGACATCACCGCTTTTGTTTTGGTATTCCCTCCGAGAAATGACACGGAGAAGTACATCCTCCTGCCATATTTTTGGATACCGGAAGAAAATATGCGGCTGCGAGTGAGGCGTGACCATGTGCCTTATGACGTGTGGGAGAAACAGGGATATTTGCAGACCACGGAGGGCAACGTGATCCATTATGGTTTTATAGAGAATTTCATTGATGATCTGGGAAAGAAATTTCATATCAAAGAGATCGCATTCGACAGGTGGGGCGCGGTACAGATGGTGCAGAACCTTGAGGGGCTTGGTTTTACCGTGGTTCCCTTCGGGCAGGGCTTTAAGGATATGTCGCCGCCCACCAAGCGTCTGATGGAGCTGGTGCTGGAGAAGAACATCGCACATGGCGGGCATCCCGTCCTGCGGTGGATGATGGATAACATCTTCGTCCGTACCGACCCGGCAGGGAACATCAAGCCGGACAAGGAGAAGTCCACGGAGAAGATAGACGGCGCTGTGGCAACAATAATGGGGCTTGACCGTGCGATACGGAACGGCGGCATCAGCACGGGCAGCGTGTACGATGAAAGAGGAATTCTGACGATTTGACAGATACAGGAGGCGTATATGAAACTACCATCCATTTTTGGAATGAGGGGTGCGAGGGATAAGCCAAAGGACAGCTACGGCGGTTCGGCTTATTCCTTTTTCTTTGGGAGAAGCACCAGCGGGAAAAATGTGAATGAGCGGACGGCTATGCAGACCACGGCGGTCTATTCCTGTGTGCGGATACTGGCGGAGGCGGTTGCGTCCCTGCCGATCCATGTGTACCGCTATACGGATACCGGGAAGGAGCGGGTGTATGACCACCCATTATATTATCTTCTCCATGACGAGCCGAACCCGGAGATGACTTCCTTCGTGTTCCGGGAGACGCTGATGAGCCACCTTCTCATATGGGGAAATGCCTATGCGCAGATCATCCGGGACGGGAGCGGCAGGGTGTTATCTTTATATCCATTGCTCCCGGACAAGATGGAGGTTGAACGTGACGGGCATGGGCGGCTTTTCTACACTTACACCCGGAACACCGATGAGAACCCCAACTTTTCCGAGTATGGCAGGGTACGTCTTAAGCCGGAGGATGTGCTGCATATCCCCGGTCTTGGATTTGACGGGCTGGTGGGATATTCCCCTATCGCTATGGCAAAGAACGCAGTGGGCATGACGCTGGCCTGCGAGGAATACGGCGCGTCCTTTTTCGAGAACGGGGCGACACCGGGTGGCGTGCTGGAGCATCCGGGGGTGCTGAAAGACCCGGCGAAGGTAAGGGAGAGCTGGCATTCCGTTTACGGCGGCTCGAAGAATGCCGGGAAGGTCGCCGTTTTAGAGGAGGGCATGAAGTACCAGCAGATCGGGATTCCCCCGGAGGAAGCACAGTTTTTGGAAACGCGGAAATTCCAGATAGACGAGATCGCACGGCTGTACCGCATCCCGCCGCACATGGTGGGGGATTTGGATAAGAGCAGCTTTTCCAACATCGAGCAGCAGTCGCTGGAATTCGTGAAATATACCTTAGACCCGTGGGTGATCCGGTGGGAGCAGTCTATACAGAAAGCATTGTTCCTTCCGCAGGAGAAGAAAGAATATTTTGTGAAAATGAACGTGGACGGCCTGCTCCGGGGCGATTATGAAAGCAGGATGAAAGGCTATTCCATCGGCATCCAGAATGGATTCATGTGTCCGAATGATGTAAGGCGGCTGGAAAGCATGGATCTGATACCCGTGGAGGAGGGTGGTGAATTTTTTCTCACCAACGGGAACCTATGCCGATTAAAGGACGCAGGACTTTTCGGGAGAATTCCGGGGGAGTCACAGAAGGAATAAAGATATAGAAACAGGCGGGCATGTTCTGCCTGTTTTTTCTATGCAGAAAGAGAGGTCAGCAGAGAATGAAAAGGAAGTTCTGGAACTGGATCAAAAACGATGCGGGGGATGAGGAGGAGCGCACCCTCGTGCTGAACGGTGAGATTTCGGATGAGACGTGGTACGGGGATGAAGTGACTCCTGCGCTGTTCGCAAAGGAGCTGAATGCCGGGAGCGGCAACATTACCGTGTGGATCAATTCACCGGGCGGCGATGTGTACGCCGCGGCACAGATTTATAACATGCTCATGGAGTACAAGGGCGATGTGACCGTGAAGGTGGACGCACTGGCGGCTTCGGCAGCCTCCGTCATCGCTATGGCAGGCACCACGGTGCTGATGTCGCCCCTTGCCATGATGATGATCCACAATCCCATTACCGTGGCGATAGGGGATTCCAAAGAGATGCAGAAGGCGGGGGAGATGCTGGATGAAGTGAAGGAAGGCATTATGAACGCTTACGAGATCAAGACCGGGATGGACCGTAAGAAGATTTCCCACCTCATGGATGCGGAGAGCTGGTTCAATGCAAAGAAGGCCGTGGAGCTTGGCTTTGCGGACGGCATCCTGCACGGGAAAGAAGATACGGAAGAAGGGGATAAAGAGAAAGAGCTGGAAGGGCTGATGTTCTCCCGGACGGCGGTGACCAATTCCCTGCTGACCAAGCTGATTCCGAAAAAGCCGGAGGCGAAAGTACCCATAGAGCAGTTAGAAAAGCGTTTGCAACTTTTATCACATTAAGTTTATGGAGGGAAATGTTATGAGCAGGATTTTGGAACTGAGGGAAAAACGGGCAAAGGCATGGGAGGCGGCAAAGAAGTTCCTCGACAGCAAGCGTGGTGAGGACGGCCTGCTTTCCGCAGAGGACACCGCTGCCTATGAGAAGATGGAGAAAGAAGTGGTGGATTTGGGGAAGGAGATCGAGCGCCTGGAGCGGCAGGCCGCCATTGACGCAGAATTAAGCAAGCCTACCTCCGAGCCAATCATCAACAAGCCCAACAACCGCCCGGACGGGGAGGAAAAGACAGGCAGGGCAACGGACAATTACAGGAGGACGTTCTGGAACGCCATGCGGAGGAAGAATTTCTTCGATGTGGAGAACGCCCTGCAGGTGGGCACGGATTCCGAGGGCGGCTACCTTGTGCCGGACGAGTTCGAGCATACGCTGGTGGAGGCGCTGGAGGAAGAGAACTGTTTCCGGGGGCTTGCCACGGTGATCCAGACCTCCAGCGGCGACAGGAAAATCCCCGTGGTGGCGTCCAAAGGCGAGGCGTCATGGATTGACGAGGAAGGGGCATACCCGGAATCGGACGATTCCTTCGGGCAGGTCTCCATCGGCGCGTTCAAGGTGGCGACCATGATCAAGGTATCGGATGAGCTGTTAAATGACAATGTATTCAACTTAGAGGCTTACATCTCCAAGGAGTTCGGGCGCAGGATCGGCACCAAGGAGGAGGAAGCCTTTTTCATTGGGGACGGCAAGGGCAAGCCGACTGGTATTTTAAATGCCACGGGCGGCGCTTCCGATGGCGTGACCACCGCCACGGCGAATATCACCTTTGATGACGTGATGGACCTTTTCTATTCCCTGAAAGCGCCTTACCGCAAAAAGGCTGTGTGGCTGCTGAATGACACCACCGTGAAAGCCCTGCGGAAACTGAAAGATAACAATGGGAATTATATCTGGCAGCCTTCCGTGCAGGCGGGCGTGCCGGACATGATCCTGAACCGCCCTTACCACACTTCCTCCTATGTGCCGGAAGTGGCGGCAGGCAGCAAGGTGATGGCATTTGGAGACTTTTCCTATTACTGGATTGCTGACAGGCAGGGGCGCTCCTTCAAGCGTCTGAATGAACTGTTTGCGGCAACCGGGCAGGTGGGATTCCTCGCTTCACAGCGTGTGGACGGCAAGCTGATCCTTGCCGAAGCGGTAAAGACCATGAAGGTAAAGGCTTCCGCATCATCAGGATCATAAGAAGGGAGGCGGCATGGATGGCAGTCCTGACATTGGAGGAGACGAAACAGTATCTCCGTGTTGACAGCAGTGATGAAGATTCCTTTATTTCAGGATTGATTGAGACCGGGGAGAGGCTGTGTGCGGATGTGGCGCGGATGGAGATACCAGAACTGGAAGCGCACCTTCCGATGGTGCGGATTGCCGTCCTCTATGCCGCCGCTTATCTGTATGAACACCGGGAGCAGGCAGACCACGGGGAGCTGGTGGGAACGCTGCGCTCCCTGTTGTTTGGCATACGGAAAGAGGTGTTCTGATGGCGCTTGGGGAATGGAAGGATAGGATCATTATTCAGAAAAGCGCGGCGGGCAATGACAAAGCCGGGAACCATGTGCTGGCATGGCGGGACTATTACACCTGCCACGCCTATGTGAACAACCTTTCCGGGAAGGAGTATTGGGAGGCGGCGCAGCTAAATGCGGAGAAGGAAGTGTTTTTCCTCATACGGTACTGCTCTGAGGTAAAAGAAATAGACACGGAGCATTTCCGCATCCTGTTCCGGGGACAGGTGTATAACATCACATTCATTGACAACGTGAAATACCAGAATAAAACCATAAAGCTGCGGGCGGCTTTGGAAAAGAGGTAATGATGTCTGAAAAGAAGGTATCCATCGAGCAGATGGCGGAGGCGGTCATGGACGGCCTCATTGAATATGCCGGGCTTGCCACGGATGTGATGAAGGACTGCGTGACCAAAGCCGGGAACACGGTGAAATCGGAAGTGAAAGCCAATGCCCCGGTACGGACGGGGCAGTACAAAAAGGGATGGGCTGTGAAAAAGCAAAAAGAGACCGCCAATTCGCTGGAACTGGTGGTGCATAACAAAAAGCGTTACCAGCTTACCCACCTTCTGGAAAAAGGCCATGCCAAGCGGGGCGGCGGGAGGGTGCGGGCATTCCCCCATATCGCCCCTGCGGAACAGGCGGGCATCCGGGAACTGGAGGAAGGCATCAAAAGGGGGCTGGAAGGATGAAGCACGAAGAAGTATTGAAGATGATGGAGGAAATGAAGCTGCCCTTTGCCTATGACCATTTCGTGGAGGGCGAATCCCCGGAGCCGCCTTTCCTCGTATTTTTATATCCCAAAGCTGCGAATTTCGCAGCGGACGGGATTGCATATTTCAAAATCAACCAGCTTGACATTGAACTGTACACCGATCTGAAAAACCCGGAACTGGAAGAAACCATAGAGGCTGTTCTGTTAAAGCACGGTATTTTCTATGGCAAGAGCGAGACGTGGATTGAATCGGAAAAATTGTATGAAGTCTTGTATGAAATGGAGGTCTGAAATGAAGAACAACAATAAAGTGAAATTCAACATCTGCAACTGCCATTATGCTTTGCAGAAAACACAGGAGAATGGGGAGATCGGATTCGAGAACCCGGTGGCAATGCCCGGAGCAGTTTCCATTGCCCTGGATCCCAACGGGGAGCCGGAATCGTTCTATGCGGACGGCATCGAGTATTACATCATAGCCAACAACATGGGCTATGACGGCGACCTGGAACTGGCGCTGATCCCGGAGAGCTTCCGCACGGACGTGCTGAAGGAGGAAGCGGACAATAATGAAGTGCTGGTGGAGAACGCCCATTCCGAGACGGCGGCCTTTGCGTTGCTGTTCGAGTTTGACGGCGACATCCGCAAGATACGCCATGTGCTGTATAACTGTTCCGCGAGCCGCCCCAAGATTGAGGGCAAGACCAATGAGGAGAGCCGGGAGGTGCAGACGGAAACGCTGACCATCAAGGCGCGCCCGCTGGCAAGCGGCTATGTGAAAGCCAAGACCGGGAATAAGACATCTGCGGAGACGTATGCCAACTGGTATAAGAGCGTATATCTGCCGGAGCCAAAGGCAGTGGATGCAGAGACAGAAGGACAGGGATGAAGGAGGCTGAAAGGATATGAGCATAGTAAGGAAGATTGAGATTGACGGGCAGGATGTGTTGTTTAAGGCATCGGCGGCAATCCCGCGCATTTACAGACTAAAATTTCAGAGGGATATTTATAAGGATTTGCGGATTCTGGAAAAGAGCATAGGGGAGGGGGATGAGGAAAACTCCAACCTCGATTTATTTTCGCTTGAAATGTTCGAGAATATCGCTTACACAATGGCAAAACATGCAGACCCGCAGATTCCCAATGAAGTGGACGAGTGGCTTGACGGATTCAACACATTTTCCATTTACCAAGTCCTGCCGCAGCTTATAGAGCTGTGGGGGCTGAATGTGCAGACGGATGTGGAGGCTAAAAAAAACTTCGCCCAACTGAGCGGGAAATGACCACGCCGCTGTTCCTGCTGCGGTGTGTACAGCTAGGGCTTTCGATGGCCGATCTGGAACTGCTCTCCATCGGGCTTATCAATGATATGTACTGTGAGAGCCGCAATGATTCCTTTTCCTACGCTGTACTGGCTGATCAGGCCGCGATGGATTTATTTTAACGTTAAAATAAGTCATATTATCACAACTGATTTCATATCCATACCTTTTTAAGAAATTCAACAAATGCAACGATTTTCAGAATGAAAGGTGTGGATATTGTTTTAAGAATATTGGTAATTATAAGCTACTCCATTTTTGGTACTTCCGATACTTTTTGAAAAATTAGTATTAAGAAACGGCTTAGAAACACCATTTCCGTATTATTTAACATTATGAAAAATCAGAAAGTGTCGGAAGTGGTAAATTTTAAGGATTAAAAATCACTCCAATTAGCAGAATAAAATCCACACTATTATTGCAGGAAACGCCTATATATGGCGGTTTCTTAAAAAGGTGTGGATATGCTTTTGGTTGTGATAAATGGACGCATTTTGATTGAAAAAACAGCCATTTTCTGTTATAATTTGGTAGCAGGAAATGGCTGTAAAATTAAATATTTAGTTTTAAAATAACAAGGGAGAAATAATGAGTACAAACCGTGGGGAACAAAAATCTTCTTCTGATAAGGAATATTTTGCTATGTGGGGCGTTAATACAGAAGAAGATATGCATTTCTATTATGATGAGAGTAATAACTGTAGAAAATTTTGGTTGGATTCTACTAAAGAAAATTTTAACCATGACTTTAGATCAGATTTTGTGTTAGCCGGAATTGCCAGCGAAAACGAGTTTCGGATTTCTTTTGAAGAGTTAAAAGAACGATTTGGTCTCCAGAAGAATGCAGTTGAATTAAAGAGCAAAAGTTTGTTTCGCGGAAAGGACTTTTTGCAATGCATGGGAACGGAGCAGGCAACAGCATTAATTAGACTATTTTATGATTACGACCTATATATACATTATTTGCATGTGAATAATTTTTTCTATACGATTGTAGAAATATTAGACTCTATAGCAACACCAGAAGAAATTTATGATTTTGGTTTTGACTACTTTATGTTAAAAACAACATTTTATAATATGCTTTTCCCAAACATAGATAGAGTAGTACAAACTATGATTAGGTATTCTTATCCGAATATTAAGACAGAAAACATTGAAGGTTTTTGCAATGGATTGTTGAATTCTATTGATTTAAGATATGAACAAAAGCCAGAGGAAAAATTCATTTCAGGAATGCTAAAGAGAGCTTCCAAAAGCAAAGAAATGATCTTCATTCAGAATAACGTAGATTTTGTTATGCAGGAAGATTATTCGTCATTTTATATTGACCCGATTGTAAAGTTTCCAAAATCAATGCATCATTTCGATGAGGAATTATCAATACAGAACAAAGTGGTGGAAGCAATAGACAAATACGAAAATGGGGTATCTAATTATGAATTTGTAAACTCTAAGGGTAATACGATGATTCAGATATCTGATTTGGTAGCTGGATTATTAGGTAAAATGTTCACATTTATTAATTCTATACCAGATAAGGATATCAGGAAAACAGTCACAAAACTTAATGACGTTCAGATAAGTAACTGCTTGGATTTCAACGGACTTCGGGAAAAGTCTGATTTGAGAAACAAGGGATTTCTGCATAGCTTAACTGCGTTTGGTATTTTGGATAAACTCAATCGCTTTTTTGGTTTTGCTGAGAATGAATTTAAACATAGACAGGGGATAACATAGCGAGTTTATATAGGCACTTATATCATATGCGGCTAACAAATTTTAGTATATGGAACTGATGTATAAAAAATAGAATCGAATTTTTACATAGGCACTTGCCATAACAGCGGGTGTCTATTTTTATGCATTTTTTCAGGGAGCTTCCGGGCTTCCTTTTTTTGTGCTTTGGGGAAGGAAGGTGAGGGGAGTGGCATCAAGGATACAGGGCATCACGGTGGAAATCGGCGGCGATACCACGAAACTCACCACCGCCTTAAAATCTGTCAATACAGATATCCGCACCACGCAGTCACAGTTACGGGATGTAAATAACCTTCTGAAACTGGACCCCGGTAACACGGAACTGCTGGCACAGAAGCATCGGCTCCTTGCGGATGCGGTGCGGGAGACGAAGGAAAAACTGGAAACCCTGAAAGCCGCTGCGGAGCAGGCAAACGAGGCGCTGGCAAAGGGTGAAATCACACAGGAGCAGTACGATGGCCTGCAGAGGGAGATCATCGAGACCGAGGAAAAGCTGAAAAGCCTTGAAGAACAGGCGAACCAGTCCGCGGTGGCGGTGCAGAAGATTGCCGCCGTAGGCGAGGATTTGAAGAACCTTGGGGATAAGATTTCCGGGGTGGGGACTACCCTTACCAAGACCGTGACCACGCCCATCGTGGGGCTTGGCACGGTGGCGGTCAAGACGGCGGCAGATTTCGATACCGCCATGAGCCAGGTCGGGGCGGTTTCCGGGGCAACGGGGAAAGACCTTGATGCCCTCCGGGATAAGGCAAGGGAGATGGGGAGCAAGACCAAGTTCTCCGCATCCGAAGCGGCGGAGGCCATGAACTACATGGCGATGGCGGGATGGAAAACTTCGGATATGCTTTCCGGCATAGAGGGCATCATGAACCTTGCCGCCGCCTCCGGGGAGGATCTGGCAAGTACCTCCGATATCGTGACGGATGCGCTTACCGCTTTCGGTCTTACCGCAGCGGATTCCGGGCATTTCGCGGATATCCTTGCGGCGGCAAGCAGTAATGCCAATACAAACGTATCCATGATGGGCGAGACCTTCAAATACTGTGCGCCCATTGCCGGGGCTTTGGGATTCTCCGCAGAAGATACCGCAGAGGCGATTGGCTTAATGGGAAATGCGGGCATCAAGTCCACACAGGCCGGAACTGCGCTCCGTACTATCATGAGCAACCTTTCCGGGGAAGTGAAAATCTGCGGTTCGAGCATTGGCGAGGTCACAATCGCCACCACCAATGCGGACGGGAGCATGAGGGATTTGAGCGCCATCCTCGCAGACTGCCGGACGGCATTCGGCGGCTTGTCGGAGTCCGAAAAGGCAGCGGCGGCAGAGGCTCTGGTGGGAAAGAATGCCATGTCCGGCTTCCTTGCGCTGATGAACGCCGCCCCTGCGGACATTGAGAAGGTGAGCAGCGCCATAGCAAACTGCGACGGGAAATCTGCGGAGATGGCGGCGACCATGCAGGATAACCTTGCGGGGCAGCTTACCATCCTGAAAAGCCAGTTGGAGGAGCTTGCCATTTCTTTCGGTGAAATCCTCATGCCCGCCATCCGCCAGATCGTCACATGGGTGCAGGGATTCGTGGATAAGCTGAACGGCATGGATGAAGGCACCAAGAACACCATCGTCACCATCGGCCTGCTTGCGGCGGCAATCGGTCCCGTGCTTATCGTGATCGGGAAAGTGGTCTCTGCGGTGGGAAGCATTATGACGTTTATTCCAACGCTGATCGGCGGCATTTCCAGTATCGGCGGAGGGCTGAGTGCGCTGTGGGGCATCCTTGCGGCGAACCCGGTTACGCTGGTCATTGCGGCAATCGCGGCTCTGATTGCCATCTTTGTGGCACTGTGGAATAACTGCGAGGGCTTCCGAGAGTTCTGGATTAACCTGTGGAATGTCATAAAAGAAGCGGCTGTTGCGGTATGGAATGGATTGAAGGATTTCTTTTCCAATATCTGGAACGCCATCACCGGGGCGGCGCAGTCCATCTGGAACGGATTGAAGGACTTTTTCAGTGGTCTGTGGGAAGGGATAAAAAATATCTTCCAGACTGTCCTTGATGTGATAAAGACGCTCATCGTGGCGCGGTTCGAGTTCTATAAGCTGATCATTACAACTGTGCTGAATGTGATACAGACAGTGGTCTCCACGGTATGGAATGCGATAAAAACTGTGATTGAAACCGTGACAAATGCCATCGGCTCTTTCCTATCCTCCGCATGGGAGACGATAAGGAATACCGTCACCACGGTAATGGAGGCGATTCGCAGTGTAATCACATCTGTATGGGAAGCCATCAAGTCAGCGGTGACGGCGGTGCTTTCCGCCATTAAGGACGTGGTGGTCTCTGCGTGGGAGGCGATAAAGAACGCCATTTCCACAGCAATGGAGGCGATACGTTCTGCGGTCATTGCCGCATGGGAAGCCATCAAGAGTGCGGTGTCCTCTGCGATAGAGGCAATCAAAAATGTGGCTGTGGCGGCATGGGAGGCGATTAAGTCAGCGGTCATTTCCATTATGGAGGCGATTAAATCCGCCATCACCGCCGCATGGGAAGCCATCAAATCCGCTGTCAGCTCCGTGGTGGGTGCGATAAAGGAAGTCATCACCAGTGTGTGGAATGCCATCAAGTCTACGGTTACCAGTATCGTGGGCGGCCTGAAAGACGCGGTGGTAAATGTGTTCAACAGCCTGCTCTCCGGCATCAAGAACGCCATGAGCGGAATCGCCGGGGCGGTGAAGAGCGGATTCGATGCGGCTATTAATTTTATCAAGAGCCTGCCCTCACAGGCATTGCAGTGGGGCAAGGATATCATTGGCGGGCTGATTAACGGCATCAAATCAAAAATCAGCGGCCTTGTGGACAGCGTGAAGGACATTGCGGGAACCATTGCGTCCTTCCTGCATTTCTCCGAGCCGGACGAGGGACCGCTTTCCAACTTCCACACCTTTATGCCGGATATGATCGATTTACTCGGAAAAGGCATCCGTGGGAATTTAGGGAAACTGACCGGCCCCATGAAGGAACTGGCAAGTACACTCATCCCTGCCACGGATTCCATGACGGCAGGGGCACAGGCGGCGGGAGGCTCCGGCAGCGGTTCCTCACTGGCGGCAAGGCTGGATGCCATGTATGAAGTGGTGACAAAATATCTGCCCAGGCTGGCAGACGCACAGGTGGTATTGGATTCCGGCGCTCTGGTCGGGGAATTATCTGACGGGCTGAACCGGGAGCTGGGAAAGGCGTATTCATGATCAGGAAATTCAGGCTTATAAACGGGGAAGGGGTGTCATGGGATTTGAACGCCCGGACTTCCTTTTTCCATTCCATTGGCGGCTTCGGCTATAAGGACGGGACGCAGTATGAACAGATCGGCACGGACTTCATCCCTCTGGAGGAATTATTCTCACAGGGAGTGATGACCGGGCGCATCTTTTTTGGCGGCAGGAATGCCTATATGAATTACAGGGCGTTCTCCCGTTTCGTCCGGGCGGTGCCGCTGACCCTCGTGTATGAGATGGAGGAGGCGTTCCGCGTCCCGGTGCGGATGACAGAGATTGCTAAGAGTGAGTTAATCACTGGCGGGGCGGGACTGGATTGTGAAGTTGCATTTACGGCAACCGGGCTGTTTTATAAGAATGTTTCCGGCTACAGCGGGACGCTCTCCATCGGCGGGAAAATCTATCCCTACGAATACACTTATGCCTATGCGGATGTGACGCAGAACACGCTGATGATCGACAGCGACAGCCACGGGGACAGCCCATGCAAAGTGACGGTGTACGGCCCCTGCACGAACCCGGTATGGAAGCACTATGTGAACAACGTGCTTTATGAAACGGGAAAGTACGAGGGCAGCATCCCGGACGGGCATAAGCTGGTCATCGACACCACGCAGATTCCCTACAGCATCACGGAGAGGGGCGTCAGCGATGAAGTGGTGGCGGACAGATACCAGATGTGCGACTTCACCACGGAGCGGTTCTTCCACCTGCAGTACGGCAGCAACCGCATCTCCGTGGTGCATGAGGGGCTGAACATCTTAAATGTGATGGTGGAAGGGAGGATCAGCTATGAGACCGTATAACGTGGAGATATTCACGCAGGATTTTGAGATGGTGGGGAACACCAATGTAAATGAGGTTACCTACAAGGAAGATTACCTGTCCTCAGACGGCAATACCGTGACGGTGCTTGCCCTGCCCGGCGTGAAGAAACAGGACTACATCCGCATCAGCCGGGGCAGTGAGGAGTATGCCGGAATCGTGACGGAAATCGGCTATGGCACGGATAAGTCCAAAAAGCTGCAGACCATTTCCTACAAGCCATTGATGGAGCTGCTCAATACGGATGTGCTTTTCGATGTAGACCTGCAGGGTCAGGGAAGTATGGAGCAGTTTATCTGTGACAGGATAAAAGAAATGTTCATCACAAACGAGGATGGGATGCAGAATATCAAAGGTCTTTCCGTCACGGCGGCAACAGCCACAAAGGACTGGAGCCTGCACATCACGCCCTCCGACAAAGGAGGGCATTACAATATCGTGAACCTCATTGATTCCGTGATCATCCCGGCAATGGAGAAGTACAGCATCGTTGTAAAGGCAAAGCTGGATATCCAGAACCGGGAAGTGCAGATCGTTGTAGGGAAAGCGGTAGCCGGGGTGATTACGATTGAGAGCGACCTTCCCAACATCATCAAAAAGAGCGTCACCATCAAGCAGGTCAGCGCCGATGTGAATAAACTGGTGATCTATGATAGTTCTGATTATGAAATAAAAAGGGTGTATTATCTCCACCCGGATTTGGGCTATGACACGAAAGACCGGGACCGCATCACGCCTGTGGTGTGTGAGATGCAGGCGGTTTCCCATGAGGAGGGGAGCAGCTTTGAGAGCGCGGCCATCAGCGCCGCCCATAACAAGTTCGCAAATTTATCCTATTCCAATCTGATAGAGCTTACCATGATGAACGGTGACACGCTGGTAAAGCCGGAGGAACTGGAATTCGGGCAGGTGGCGGACATCATATCTGACGGGCAGAGTTACCGCAGCATTTTGACCGGAAGGGAGCGGGGGAAGGACACAAAGCTGGTGTTCGGCACGGTGCGTCTGGATTTGACTAAGATTTTAAGGAGGCAGGAGAATGGCTGATAACATCGTATTAAAGACATACAAAGGAGGCAATGTCACGCCGCAGGATGACGCCATTATTTATGAAACCGCAATCCCCGGCAGCGGCATCTTCAAAGGGTGCGAAGTGACGTATGCCAGAGGGAATGTGCTGCACATCTCGCAGGGCTTTGGCATGATACGGGGGCGGTTCTTTGAAGTGTATGAAACGGAGATAGACGTGCGCCTTGCGGATGTGGGGGAGACACTGCAGGGGCGGGTGTATATCCATCTCGATTTATCCAATGCGGATGAACCCATCAAGATACTGGCGCAGGCGGCAGCGGAGCTTCCGCCGCTGGATGCGGATGTAAATATCAATTACAACAATTCCTCCTACGATCTGGAACTTGCCATATTCACCGTATCTTCCGCAGGATTGGACGGGCTTACAAAAGTGTTCCCCACGCTGAAAGCCGGGAGCGGAGGCGGTGGCGGCGGAGGGGAAACGCTCACCCGTGCAACCTCTTATGCCGTAGGGGATGCGGTGACCGCAGTGGGCGCTCCGGGCTGGGCAACGCTGGTCTGCACACAGGCAGGCACCACGGCGGCATCGGAGCCTTCCGGGTATTCGAGGATTACCAAAGTGGGAGACAGGGTTTTAGATGGAACTGCGATATTTACTGCGAGAAATATCATCGGGGAGCTGGACGGTGTTATTTCCACAACGGAAACTTTGGAAGAATCCATGCAGACTCTGGACGAAAAAGTGGCGGAGATGATGAGCAGCACCGGCCTTGTGATGAAACTGGTGAGCCTTGACGAGTACCGGGCAATGGAAAGTTACAGCGCCACCACCATTTACCTTTGTTATGAAGATGAAGCCACAAAAAGGGTGACGCGGATTTTCGTGGGAGAGGACAGGGTGTATGCCGCAGGAGTCAAAGTGACATACCAGATCGACACGGGATATTCATTGGAAAGGACTGTGCCGGACAGGGAGGATGCCATTGCCGCCGCCCCGGATGCCGCGCTGGAGGGATACACTTTTGTGGGATGGCGGCAGGATAATTCCGCAGAGAAAAAAGTGCTTTCCGAGTTTATCATCAGTTCGGAGGAACCCGTCACGCTTTATGCGGTGTTCAGAAAGCAGATGACCATCGGGCTGATGCCCAACGGCGGCACCCTTGCAGAGAGCGGGGCGGAGGAAAGTTTCACCGCTTTTTGTTATTACAACAACGGGAATTCCCAGAGCGAGCCTACCACAGTACCGGCAAGCCCCTACACGAGAAAGAATATGTCCTTCTGCGGATGGAGCATTGACTCCCTTTCCACGCCATCTTACAAACCGGGGGAGAAAGGGGTATTCCCTGCGGAGGCTGCGCTCTATGCCATGTGGGTGACCACGGAGTATGACTTCCCCTACACAGGGAATTATGTGCAGTTTGTTATCCCCCAGGACGGCATCTATGAATTTGAGGTGTGGGGCGCTTCCGGGGGTGAGGCAAAAGGGGATAACCTTGTGGCGGAAGGAGGGCTTGGCGGGCATTCCAAAGGATATAAGAAGATGAAGAAGGATGAAGTGATTTATGTTTATAACGGCGGATCACCGAGCGGCACATCTTATGGGGCAAACGGAGGCGGGAACGGTTACAATTATGCCAGCAGCAAGCAGTACGGGGCAGGAGGAGGCGGTTCCACCCATGTGGCCACAAAACCTTATGGACTTGGCACGAACAGTTCCAGCGGGCCGTCCTATGCCAACCGCTCCAGCATCCTGATCGTGGCGGGAGGCGGAGGTGGCGGCGGGATAGACAACGGCACAGCCCACAAGGGAGGAGACGGCGGCGGGGAGCGTGGCGGGAACGGCTCCGGCGGCGCACTGGGAGGCCGGCAGATTTCCACGGGGAGCAGCCCGTCTGAAAACTTTGGCATGGGGGATTATTATTCATCAAGCAGTGCCGCTTCTTCCGGCGGCGGTGGCGGATGGTTCGGCGGGAACTATGGGATGTACGGGCAGTCCGGCGCAGGCGGTTCCGGCTATGTGGACGGTGTCGCGCCATTCACCCACAACGGGAAATATTACCCCGCGGAGACCGAGGCAGGGGTGAACGAGGGGAACGGCAGGGCATTCATCCGGTATGTAGAATGCGCGTAAACAGTAACTACACCTTATGGGGTGTTTTTTTAATGCAAATTTAGAGGAGGAACAGGAATGAAGAATTTTATCGAGGCGGCGCAGTATGCGTTTGCGGCGCTCGGCGGTG
>ERZ779633.92-NODE-92-length-38666-cov-9.979980_pt1 | contig 38666 bp, 19 predicted proteins | sample MGYA00514195_ERZ779633 | MGnify/ENA primary metagenome ERZ779633 (study PRJEB29562, sample SAMEA4376707) | mouse gut metagenome | isolation source: Cecum | study: EMG produced TPA metagenomics assembly of the A DSS colitis mouse model was used to assess the microbial...
TCGTCACCCTCAGCGCCGATACGGTGTACAGCAAGAACACCACCTATCACGCCATCTGGGGCGACCTCTATACCATTACCTACAATGATGGCGGGGCCGACAGCGGCAGCGTACCCGCGGCCCAGACCCAGACCAGCTACGGCCAGGAGCTGACCGTGGCGGGCAATAGCGGCAATCTGGCCAAGGCGGGATATATCTTCGGCGGCTGGAGCTACAACGGCGGCACCTACGGCCCGGGCAAGACCGAGAAGCTGGCCCCCACCGAGGATGTGACCCTGACTGCCATCTGGCTGAAGACCTACAGCCTGATCTATAACAGCAATACCCCCTCCGGCGGCACCGTCGAAAATATGCCCGACGATGACGACAACTCCGGCGTGGGCTATCTCCCCGGTGAGACCACAACTGTCACCAGTGACAAGCCCACCTGCGCGGGCTATACCTTCTTAGGCTGGGCTACGTCCGCCGACGCTACCTCGGCGGCCTATACCGGCGGCGAGAGCCTGAAGTTCGACTCGGCCAACATCACCCTCTACGCCGTCTGGTCCGAGCTGCCCGCCATCAGCGGCGCTACGGCCACCGACGCTTCCAAGTTTGAGTTCGGCGGCTCTGTGTCCCTGAAGGACATCACCCTCACCGCCGGCGGGCCTCTGGCTGCCAGCGACGTTGGCAGCGGAAAGAAGGTCCCCGTTGCCAAGTGGTACGTGGGCAACGGCGGCAACTCCACCACCGGGCCTTCCCGGAAGACCGAGCTGGCCGCCGGCCCCGCGTCGGGCTGCACCATTCCCGCCGCCTCCGCCGGGACGGTCTTTGAAAACGACGATATCTGGGTCTACCTGGAGGGCAACGGCACCGACGTGAAGACCGACGGCAAGTGGGTCAAGCTGGGCACCATCGGCGCCAAGAGCGCCGCGCTGACCATCACGCCTATCTACGTGTCCACCACGGGGACCGTCTCCACCTCTACCAGCCTGACGCCCAAGCCCACCACCGTGGGCGGCGGCAGCTACAAGGCCGGGGTGGATGTGAACATCTCCACCAGCTACAACGGCGAGGACCTGACCTTCTTCGGCTGGTCCACCAAGAACGACGGCACCCTGAGCAACGTGATCGGCTCCACCACCCTCATCAAGTCCCCGGCGGTCAACCCCACCAACGGCTCCGCCACGGTGAACATGAACACCAACTCCGCCGGCGACCCGGTGGCCACCACCATCTACGCCGTCTACAAGGTGAAGCCCACCCTGTCCTTCACCGTAGCCAAGGCCAGCGGCGCCGACATCGACTCTGTAAAGGTCACGCGGAGCCGGGGCAATGTGGACATCACCCTGAGCACCAACGGCGGCTTCGGCGCTTACACCGATAAGGTCCAGGTGGGCGATACCGTCATCGTCGCCTCCACCGCCGGGGCCGACAGCGATCCCGACGGCTTTACCATCAGCGGTACGGAGGGAACGGATTACACCCTGGTCACTTCCTCCAAGAGCAGTGTGGTGGTGAAGCTGCTGAAGACCGGCGTCACCATCACCGCCAAGAGCAAGGCCAAGCCGCCTCGCCTGAATCTGGAGCCCTCCGCCGGCGCGGGCACCCTGGACGGCAGCACCTTTACCCACAATACCGCCGCTACGGTGGCCGTGGGCAACCTGGGCGGCTCCAACGCCGTCAGCGTCAGCGCCAGCATTCCCACCAGCGGGGACGCGTCCAACTTCAAGATCACCAACCCCGCCCTGGACGGCACCATTGCCCCGGGGGGGGACAGCACCATTACCATCGTGCCCAAGGACGGCGTCAGCCTGGCTGTGGGGACTTACTCCATCCCGGTGACAGTGGACTATCAGGACGCCGACGGCAAGGACTATACCGCCACGACCTCGGTGAACTATGTGGTCTCCGCCGCCACCACCTATGTCGGCCAGGTCATCGTGAAGGTGGACGGCACCGCGGTCTCCGCCGGAGCCGCCACCGTGGCCCTCAATACCCTGAATACCACCGCCGTGGCGACAGCCGCCGGCGGAAAGGTGGTCTATGACGGCGCTACCGCTAATACCAAGAAGCTGAACAAGGGTACCGCCTACACCGTCAGCGTGGTCTACGGCGGCAAGACCTATGTGGCCAACGACAAGCTCAGCGATACCAGCGCCCAGGTAGACGGCGTGCCCACCGTGACGGTGGAGCTGTTCACCGTCAAGCTGATAGCGCCCAACCTCTCTGCCAACCAGAACGCCCTGACTGCCGCCACGGCCAGCCAGTACATTACCCTGACCATTCCCAAGGTGGACGCCGTCACCGGCGACGCCGTGGCCACCCGGAACGTCACCCGGGAGAACCTGGGCCACGCCACCAACGGCCAGGTCAGCAAGGTCCTCCAGAAGGGGACTACCATCACCGTCACCGCCGGAGGCGCGCTGAAGAGCGGCAATACCTTTGATAAGTGGACCTCCGACGCCGCCGGGACCGTTCTGGTGAACAGCACGGCCAGCCATACCTTCACCGTGAACGCTGCCACCACCCTTTACGCGGTGATGAAGAAGAGCGCCACCGCGGTGGTGACCTATCAGGGCAACTACTCCAACGCCCCCAATGTGGATACAGGCAGGAGCTATCCTATCGGCGTGCCTGCCTCCCAGATCGTGGCTCTGGGTTCCGGCGTTACGCTGAACTCCGCCGTGCCCAAGCTGCCCGGCTATCAGTTCGTGGGCTGGTCCACCGTGGCCACCCGGACAGCCGCTCAGTGGAACAAGACCACCAACGCGGGCTATGACTTCGCGCCGGGAGACTCCATCGCCGCTCTCGGCTCCGCTGTGGCGGGCTTTGACACCGGCGCCAGCTCCCTGACCCTGTACGCCGTCTGGAAGGACGCCACCCTCACCGCCTCCAATGCCACCGGCGGCGCCGGCACCTACGGCAGCTACTACGGCGCCACTCCCAACTTCCAGGTGAAGCTGAATAACGCCAACAACACCGAAAAGCTCAACTACGCCCTGGGCACCACCAAGCTCCCCGGCGGTCTTGGCCTGAACGCCAACACCGGCGAGGTCTACGGTACGCCCTATCAGGTGGTCTCCTCCCGCGCGGCCAACGTGACCATCACCCTGGCCGATGATTACCACAAGGCCGCCAACAAGCTCAGCGCCACGGTCACGTACACCATGACCGTGGGCAAGGCCACGCCCAAGATCACCAGCGTGGCCATCAGCGGCGCCGCGGAGGATAAGTTGATCTCCGCCGCCACCTACACCGTCACCGTGGTCGGCCCGCGGCTCAAGAGCGACAACGGCTCCAACGCCGACACCCTCAATAACCCCGCCGACGACGTGTGGGAGACCTATAGCGACGTCATTACCATCACCGCCGGGAGCAAGACTGCCGGTATCGGTACCTCCGTCATTACCGGCGCCAACGCCGGCGGCACCGCTGTGACCAAGTTTGTCACCGGCGGCAGCACCACCATCAACGCCACCTTCGAGGCCGCCGCCAGCGGCGCCGACTTCGACGCTTGCTCCAACAACAAGCAGGCCACGGTGTGGAAGGATACAGCGGAGGACGCCACCATCAAGGGCAGCGCCACCTATACGCCCAACACCTCCTATCAGATGGCGGTGCGCCTGGGCAGCGAGACCCTGGACAGCGACTATGCCGCCAGCAAGCGCTGGGATTACGCCACCAGCGACGGTAAGCATGCCCATGTGGGGTATAACACCTCCACCGGCGCCGGCACCAACGGCCTGGTGACCCTGGGCACCGGCACCACCGCCGACAGCGTGGCCGCCAAGCAGTTCAGCCTGAAGAATACCGGCACCGGCGCGCTGACGAAGGTCGCCTTTACCTTCGGCAAGGGAGCCAACTCTCCCTTCGCCATCGCCACCGCCGCCTCCCTGACGAACAACACCCTTGCCGTGAGCAGCGCCGTGAACTTCACCGTGAAGGTCAACGCCGCCAACGCCGCTACCAAGGGCACCTATCAGGATACCCTGACCATCTCCAGCGACGAGGGCAACTCGGTGGTCATCTACCTCAGCTTCACCGTGGAGGAGGCCACCACCTATCAGGCCCAGATCACCACCAAGTTCCAGACCGTGGCCAACGCCTACGCCAGCCCCGTGGTGGCTGCCGCGGCGGCTAAGATCGGCGCCGCCAACACCAACGCCAGCGCGGTGGTCACCCTGGTGCCTGTGGGCGGCGGGGACAACGTGGTCATCAGCAGCTCTACCGCTTACGACGCCACCAACAAGTACTACTCGGTGAGCCTTGTCACCGGCAAGGACTATCGGATCACCGTCACCGGCACCGGCGCCGGAGCTACCGGCTACACCATCCCCGGCGTCACCGTCACCGCCAACAACCATGCCGCCGACGTGACCATGCACGAGGTGGCGCTGAAGCAGCACTTTAAGAGCAGCACCAGTCATACCGACCATACCGCCTCCGCCAAGACCAACACCTCCGGCAGCGTCAGCGGGGCGGGATGGTACGTGAACGGCCAGAGCGCCGCCATTTCCACTTACAGCGGCTACACCACCGGTGGCACCGCCTATACCTTCGTGGAGTGGTTCTCCGGCAGCGCCGCCACCGACGCCGCCTGTACCGCCGACGGCGTGGGCGGAGCCAACACCAGCTTCTCCACTCCCATTACGGCGGCCAAGAGCTTCAACGCCCACTATAAGGTCCAGGACGCCGCCACCGTCACCCTGACCTATGATAAGAACACCACGGACAGCGTTCTGGTGCCGCCGGCTGATGCGGTGACACTGAACGCCAGCGGCCATTTCACCATCTCCTCCATCAAGCCCAACCGTCTTGGCTATATCTTTGAGGGCTGGGCCAACAACAAGACCGCTACCACCGCCGACTACCAGCCCGGCGCCCAGGGTCCGGCCACCGGAGCCGACGCTACGGTGTACGCGGTCTGGACGAAGATCGGCGTCTTCGGTCCCACGGAGGGTGCCCCCTGGACCATCGATCCTCCCGACGGCACCTACGGTGTGGATTACAGCTATGCCGTGCCTGCGGCCTGGAGCAACGCCGGTAAGGTGACCTATTCTCTCAGCACCACCACCGACGGCACCACCACTACCGCGGGCGGCAAGACCATTATCACCACCCTTCCCGGCGGCCTCTATCTGGACGCCACCACCGGCCTCATTTCCGGCAAGCCCTATGAGGTCATTACCAATAAGGGTCCCTACGTCCTGAAGGCCACCCACGAGCTGGGCGACGGCGTGGTGGAGCCGCTCTACAGCCAGCCCTTCTATATCACCGTGGACAAGTACCAGCTCCAGCTCACCAGCACCTCTGTGACGGGGGCTGTAGCCGGGCAGGGGGCGGACACCGCCACCTATACGGCGACAGTTGTAGACGCACCCATCTATAAGGGTAAGACCGACGGCGTGGACGTCTGGGGCGTCACCGGCGCCAACCCCTTCACCGAGACCGTCACCCGGACCAACGGCACCTCCGACGCCTCCAAGCTGGGCACCCTGGCCCTGGACTACACCAGCGGCTCGGAACCCACCTTCAACGCCTCCTCCGACACCACCGTGAAGCTGGTCTACCAGCCCAGCGCCAAGGATGCCTCCAAGGACGGCAACGGCAGCAAGCACGAGGCCATCTATAAGCCCGCCACGGCCACCGTGAAGGCCAGCTCCGGCGGCAGCACCTACACCATGAAGGTGACCGAGGAGCGGGTGGACTGGGCCAACGCCCACTCCGGCGCAGTGAACGAGGGCGCCGCCATCACCATGTGGGGTCCCGGCGCCACCGCCCACCAGGACGGCTTCAAGGCCAAGGAGGACTATGAGCACGCCGCTGCGGCCTCCAACGCCAAGTGGGGCACCGGCGAGACCGTGTCCGCCACCGGCGCCAATGACAAGGTCAACGCCCAGAAGTTCACCCTCACCAACACCGGCAACCAGACCACCGGGGAGATGAAGTACCGCTTTGGCTCGGCCACGGCGGACAACACCGCGGGCAAGTACTTCTCCATTGCCAACGGCACCCTGAACTGGACCAATGGTCTGGGCGCCAGCGGCGCCGCCAGCAACGGCGACAAGGGCGACTTCTACGTCATCCCCGTGACCGGGCTGCCCTACCAGGCCACCGCCTACACCGATACCCTGGTCATCACCAATGAAAACGGCTTCTCCGTCACCATCACCCTGAAGTTCACGGTGACGGCGGACGATATGAGCCTGAAGGTCATCACCTATCTGTGGAACAAGGATACCTATAAGGCTTCTCCGTCGGCTGCGGAGATCGCCGCGGCCAAGATGAACCTGGAGGCGGGCAATGTGGTGCTGGTGAATACTGCTGACAGCAGCAAGACCATCACCCTGGCCGCCGCCGCGGGCACGGACGGCGAGTATACCTTCACTCAGTACGCCGCCGACAATAAGATCGCCCAGGACGACGCGTTCTACATCAAGATCAACGGCTACACCGTGACCGATACCACCACGGGTCTGCCTAAGGTCCTGAATAAGGCCAACGACGCGGTGGGCGTGTACCTCTACGAGGTCACTTCCGCCAAGCATCCCACCGGCGGCGCCGCCGCGGTGCCCACCCTGGCAAGCTCCAAGTCTGCTGCGGAGGGCGGTATCACCTCCACCACCGGCTCCATCTATGTGGTCCACGGCGAGACCGCTACGGTCACGGCCCAGGCCGCTGTTGCGGGCTACACCTACAAGGAGCTGCAGGACACCACCACCAAGACCGCGCCCAACGGTGACAAGGCCACCTCCGGCACGGCCTATACCACCGCGGCTGTCACCGCGCCCAAGGCTTACACCGCTGTGTATACCCAGGGCTACAAGCTGACCTATGCCCCCAACGGCGCCAACTGGGCCAGCCACACCACCACCGCTGCCACCAACGTGGCCGAGGAGGTGCAGAGCGGTAACGTCACCGTAAAGGCTCCCAGCGTCCTGACCAAGGTGGTCGATGGTACGACCTACACCGGCTTTGCCAAGACGGGCAGCACCTTCGTTGGTTGGTCTACCGAGCAGACCCGGACTGCCGGGGCCTGGAGTCCCGCGACGAATGCCGGGGCCGACTTTGCCCCCGGCGACGCCATTACCATTAGCGGCGACGTGACCCTCTACGCCGTCTGGCGCTCCGCCGACGAGCTGACGCTGGAGGGCGAGACCATCACCGTGGCCTACAAGGAGACCATCGACAAGGACTTTGAGGCCACCGGCGGCCAGTCCGGCAAGGAGTACACCGCCGAGAAGTCCGGGACCGATGTGCCCACCAACACCAACGCCGTGCCTGACATCAAGTTTATCGACGGCGGCATTACCGGGGCCGACGCGGAGAAGTTCAGCTTTACCGGCGTCTCCAACGACGTTCCCACCGGCACCGACACCGAAAAGACCACCACCATCACCGTCACCGTCACCGACGGCAACGACGATACCAAGTCCGCCGACTTCACCATCATTCAGAAGAAGGCCGACACCGAGATCACCAAGGGCTTTGAAGACGGCGTGATCGAGGGCGACGCCGCCCCCAAGGCCGGAGACGACTTTGACTTCACCAAGCTCAACAAGCCCACCGGCGACCTGGAGGTCATTGCCAAGAAGGCCGACGGCACCGAGAACCCCAACGTGGACTTTGCCGAGGATCCCACCAATAAGAATGGTTCCACCACTCCCGGAGCAGGGGAGGAGGGCGGCACCTGGTCTGTCACCCAGATCGACGGCGTGGACGTGCCCGAGGGCACCACGCCCAAGTTCCAGGAGGGCGAGCACAAGTATACCCTGACCTACACGCCCACCGATCCGGGCTTCAAGCCCTCTACCCAGACCATCACCATCGACCTTGCCAAGAAGATCGATAAGGTCGTGGTCTCCATCACCTATCCTGTGGCCGGGCAGACGCCTGTGGAGTCCGGCTCCTTCCCCGCGGACGCCAATGTCCACGCCACCGCCACCTCTCCCACGGCGAAGAAGACCGACGCCACCGTGGCCAGCGTGGTGTGGCCCGACGGCCTGGACGGCGCCGGGAAGTTTGACCGCAGCAAGGACATCACTGTCTTCGTGAAGGTGACGCCCAACACTGCCGACGGCTGGAAGTTTGACAAGGATAACTTCACCGCCCAGTTCTCCAACGTGACCGTGGACGCCGGTTCCACCGCCGACGCGGACAACGTCACCGCCACCGTCATCAGCGTCACCGATACCGACGCGGTGCTCCAGTACACCTGGAAGGCCCAGGACGTGGCCGCCACCAACATCCGCGTCCAGGTCAACGCCCCCAGCAACGGCGGCAAGGTGGACAATGATACCGCCCTGCCCGTGGGCACCCCCGCCGGCAGCTTTACTCCGGCGGTGGTGAAGTGGGTCTCCGGCAACGTGAACGATACGCCGGACGCCAACACCGTGACCAGCGCCAACTATGCCGGTCTCACCGCTCTTACCAGCAGCGATACCGTGACCCCGGGCACTTACGTGGTCATCGTCACCGCCACCGCCAACAAGGGCTATCTGTTCAACAAGGACACCGCCAGCGGCGGTCTGGCCGCGCTGGACGGCAAGAACGACTACGCCCAGATCAACAACAAGAACGCTAAGGTCCTGAAGATCGAGACCACTGCCGACGGTCAGGATAAGGTCACTCTGGCGGTGGAGTTCACCGTGGAGGCCAGCGCCGTCACCGGCCTGCATGAGGTCACCCAGAGCAAGCTGGACTACTACGTCAAGACCGAGACCAGCGACGGCTCCGGCGACAAGCACCACGACGCCAACGCCACCGGCAACAACGCAAATTACGACTTCACCCTGAGCAAGGGCGACTTTACCGTCACTGCCTCCAACGACCAGGGCAAGTCCGTGACCCTGAGCGCGGGTGACTTTATCCTCTTCGTGGACGGCGCCACCGGCACCGCCGGGAAGTATGACAGTACCGACGTCACCCTTACCGACAACTATGTCTTCGTCCACGATGTGACCGGCGATCCTCTCGCCTCCTCCCTGGACGGCAAGGACCTGTATGTGGTCTACGCCCCCGGCGGCGTGGTGCAGACAGGGGACACCATGACCCTGAAGGTGGGCACCCTCACCGTGAAGCCCCTGGAGGCCAAGACCATCGCCGCCGCGAACAACTGGAGCGTGAACGCCGCCAAGCAGTTCCAGGTCAGCGCGGCCAATACCACCGTGAGCTTCAACGACGGCCAGCCCATGGCCAACTCTGTGGCCACCGTCAGCTATGCCGCCCGGACCGGGGCCTTGGCGACAAGTGTTACCGCCCCCGCCGCCGCGGGCGACAACAGGACCAGCTACTACTACATGCTGGACGCCAATAACGACGGCCAGATCACCGACGCGGATACCGAGCTGAAGGCCAATACCGACGTCAGCAGCCAGGGCGGCAAGGGCGTCTACATCTGCTACACCGACGTTAACGGCCACCTGGTGTATACCAAGGTGGGGGTCATCGGCGCCAACTTCACCGTGGATATCGATGACGTCAACGGTCAGGACCCGGAGTACGGCGACAAGCTCACCGGCAAGCCCGAGAATCCCGACGGCACCCCCGCCACTCCCTCCGACCCGGATAAGCCCTTCACCTATCAGTGGGAGAAGGAGGACCCGGATCATCCCGGCACCTGGGTACCCATTCCCGGCGGCACCAGCCCGGATTACGTGCCCGGTAAGGATGACATCGGCGACGACATCCGCGTCAGCGTCACCGATCCCGGCACCGGCACCACCGTGTCCAGCGATCCCAAGACCATTGAGAAGCGCTCCATCAACTTTGACGTGGCGGCTGTGGATAAGCGCTACGACGGCGATTTCTACAACGACGACCACGCCTACACCGCCGCCGACTTCACCGCCACCGCTGTGGAGAAGCTCTGGGACGACGCCACCAAGACCTTTGTCTATGCCAAGAAGGAGGGCGCCGACACCCTCTTCGGCGGTCTGCTCCTGGGCGACAGGGTGACTATCGTGCCCTATGACGATCCCCTCAACGCCGACGACTGGCACGAGACTGTCACCGACGGCCACCACACCGGGCGGCCCACCTATAAGACCAAGGACACCTATGCCGCCAACAACGCCGCTGTGGGCAGCCAGATCCAGTGGCCCAGACTGCTGGATAAGGACACCGTGATCTCCGGCGCCGACTCCACTGCGGTCAGGCAGCAGTCCCATGCTGTGGATGCCACCGATGGCTACACTCTGGGCGGCACGGACGCCGCCAGCTACCGTCTGCGTCCCCAGGACGTCCTGGCGCCTCGGGGCGTCATCACCGACGGCACCGTTACCCACGTGGACGTCTCCTTCCAGGAGTGGCCCACCTATAACCACACCATTCCCGCCAGCCCCATGGGCGTCACCGACGAGCGGGAGACCCAGTCCCAGAATAATAACCAGAACTACACCGCCACCTGGTATAAGGTCGCCTCCGGCAAGATCTTCGATCCCAGCGACGCCACCACCTATACCGCGGTGAGCGAGACCAAGTTCACCGACGGCGCCACCTATGCCGTGGTGGTCAACGTCAAGCCTCAGACCGGCTACCGCTATGAGCTGGATGAGAACCAGAACCCCTACACCCGCTTCTACTTCCACTTCGGCGAGTATGCCGACGCCACCAAGGTGGAGGTCAGCGACAACGACCACGCCGCCAAGAACGGCAAGGGCGTGTGGGTCCACGACGGCCTGTACACCATGTACTGCACTCTGGACGAGGTGAAGAAGCCCGACATCGCCTACGTCAATGTCAGCGTGCCTCAGCCTGTGGCCGGGGTGACGCCCGCCAACAGCGTGTCCGTCATCCAGCTCATTGGCACCGACAACGAGCCTATCGACACCTCCAAGGTCTCCGTGGGCGCCGGCGAGCCGGTATGGAAGTACCTCAGCAACGCCGCCGCGAACACCTGGACTCCCACCGCCAACGGCACCGGCCTCACCGCCGACGGTAAGTTCCTGGCCGATACCAAGTATCAAGTCACATTCAGCCTGAACGCCAGCGATTACAAGTATCTCTACACCAACGAGGGTAAGGGCGTCAGCTTCGTAGCCGGCGGCGAGGGTCCCATTGTCGACGCCAACATCGACGGGACCCACACCTGGAACACCATTATCAACGATGAGATCATCGAGAGCGTTGTCACCACCGCCACCGCCGCCAACGGCAAGACGGTCTACAACGTGACCATCACCTATACTACTGTCAAGAGCGGCAAGGCCGACCTGATGGACGTGGTGGTGGACGCCTCCGCCGCCACCAAGGCGGGCGTGGAGAAGACTGGTCCCAGCGTGACCGACAAGCCCTACGCTCTGGACGCCACCGCCAATGCCGCTTCCAACAAGTGGTTCTACTGGAACGGCTCCGCCTGGGTCGCGGCCTCTAACGGCACTGGCCTGAGCGCCGACGGTAAGTTCTTGGCCGGGTATGATTACCGGGTGGAGGGCAAGGTGAAGCTCACCGACGCCAACCACTACCAGGTCGTCACCGCCGACGCGCCCGGCGGCAAGGCCACCAAGTTCTACATCGCCGGGTATGAGGTCACCACTACCGACGAGGTGGAGCATCACAATACCACCAGCGAGAAGGCCCTGACCGCCAGCGTCAGCGCGGTGAACGGCGTCTATCCCGCCGACGCCGTCTTTACCCTGGTCAAGACCTTCTCCATCCCCGCCGAGGAGATCGGCGTGGTGTCCGTGACCCACAACCTGCCTCTGGTTTCCGGCAAGACCGTGCCCAGCAGCCCGGACAGCTGGACCGACAGCGCCATCGTGAACATTACCGATGGCAGCGATGAGTGGGTCTCCCTGGGCACCGCCGATACGTTCAAGAACGACTTTACCACCGCCGGGACCGCCGTGACCGAGGGGACCGACGCCTTTGTGGAGAATACCTACTACCGCGTGACCTCCACCATCGTCCCGGTCAGCGGCTATGCCTTCAAGACCGGCGAGAGCCAGGTGGTCATCAACGGTGTTGCCGTCACCGTGGACGGCGCCGCGGCGGAGGTCAAGGACGGCAAGGACGAGACCGTGGCCTATGTGAAGGCCGTTCTGGACGGCAACAACGTCAAGGCCATGCTGGTGGCCAAGGTGGAGTCCAGCTCCATCACGCCCATCGAGCTGCGGAACAATGACGTGGTGCCTCAGACCAACGCCCAGCCCACCGATACGGTCTTCAGTCTGCTCAAGACCACCGAGGACCGCTATGAGGTGGATACCGCCAAGCACAACGGCGGCAAGGGCAGCTGGGAATACAAGAAGGATGATGGCTCCTGGGCTGCCGCCACTGCCGGAAGCGGCTTGAATGACGACGGCAGCTTCAAGGGCGATACCACCTACCGCGTGACCGTGGGCGTCAAGGTCAAGGGCGACAACGTCTTTGCCGCCAACGCCAACGGCACCGTGACGGTGAAGAGCCTGACCTACACCGCCGATCCCGTGACCGTGGCCGCGGATCAAAAGACTGCCGACGTCACCATCGAGTTCAATCCCACCAGCGGCACCATCCGCAACGTGGCCCACGTGGACGTGAGCTTCAAGGAAGTGCCCACATACAGCCACAACGCCCTGCCCGTCATGGGCGTCACCGACCAGCGGGAGACCCAGGCCGGCGAGGGCACCGACCAGACCTATACCGCCACCTGGTATCAGGGCGCGCCCAATGCCGCCTTTGATCCCACCGTCCCGACGGACGCCGCGGGCAACGCCCTGGCTGTCTGGGAGGCCGTGACCGGCGCCAATGCCGGAAGCAAGACCTACGCTGCCGACACCTACACCGTGGTGGTCACCGTCAAGCCCAAGGACGGCTACCGCTACGCCCTGACGGCGGACGACGAGAAGGACCTGACCCGGTTCTACTTCCACTTTGGCGAGAATCAGACCGTGGAGGTCAACACCACAAAGGGCCTGAAGGAGAAAGACGGCGTGTACTACATGTGGTACACCTTCTCCGTGGTGGACCTGCCCAAGATCGCCTATGTCAATGTCAGCGTGCCTCAGCCCGTGGCTGAGGTGGCCCCCGGCGCGCTGTCCGTCATCCAGGTCATCGGCACCGATAACCAGCCCATCGCCACCGGCAATGTGACCGGCACGGCTGCCTGGGAGTACCTGGTCGACGCTGCCACCGGGACCTGGGCCGACGCCACCACCGGCAGCGGTCTGGACGATGCGGGCAAGTTCAAGGCTGAGACCCAGTACCGGGTGAAGTTCACCCTGACCGCCGGAGGCGGCTATGAGTACCTCTACACCGCCGCCAACGAGGGCGTGCGCTTCGTAGCCAGCGGCGAGGGCGAGCTGCAGGGCGCCAACATCGACGGCACCCACACCCTGAACGGCAGCTCTACGCCCGCTATCATCAACAGCGAGATCATCGAGAGCGTCGTCACCACCGGCACTGCCGCCGACGGCAAGAGCCAGTACGACGTAGTCATCACCTACACTCCCGTGAAGAGCGGCAAGTCCGCCCTGACCGATGTGGTGGTGGACGCCACGCCCGCCACCAAGGCCGGAGTGGCGATGGATGGGCCTGAGGTGAGCGCGGATAAGCAGCCCATCTACGACCTGGTCTCCACTGCCGACAACAAGTGGAGCTACTGGAACGGCTCCGCCTGGGCCGAGGCCACCAACGGCAACGGCCTGAGCGCCGACGGCAAGTTCCTGGCCGGGTACGATTACCGGGTGGAGGGTACGGTGACGCTGAAGGACGCCACCCACTACACCATCACCACCGGCACCAAGTTCTACATCGCCGGGTATGAGTGCACCACCGGCGCAGAGGTGGAGCACCACAACGACAGCGGCGAGAAGACCCTGACGCCCAGCGCGGCTGCCACCAACGGCGTTTACGCCGCCGCAACCACCTTCAAGCTGGTCAAGACCTTCTCCATCCCCGCCGAGGATGTGGGCGTGATCTCCGTGACCCACAACCTGCCTCTGACCTCCGGCAAGACGGTGCCTCAGGCTCCCGCCGACTGGACCGACAGCGCCATCGTCACCATTGCCGCCAACAGCGACGAGTGGGTCAAGCTGGGCGCCACCGACGCGTCCAAGGACGACTTTACCTCTGCCGGCACCGCCGTGACCGAGGGGGCCGACACCTTTGAGGAGAACACCTACTACCGCGTGACCTCCACCATCAGCCCGGTGAGCGGATACACCTTCAAGACCGGCAGTACCAAGGTGGTCATCAACGGCGTTGCCGTCACCGTGGACGGCGCCGCGGCAGAGGTCAAGAACAGCAAGGACGAGACCGTGGCCTATGTGAAGGCTGTCCTGGACGGCAACAACGTCAAGGCCATGCTGGTGGCCAAGGTGGAGTCCGACGCCATCACGCCCATCGAGCTGCGCAACAACGACGTGGTGCCCAAGGCCAATGTGGCGCCCACCGCCACCGTCTTCACCCTGCTCAAGGATACCGAGGACCGTTATGATGTGGATACCACCAAGCATAACGCCGGAAAGGGCAGCTGGGAGTACAAGAATGCCTCCGGCAACTGGGTCGCTGCCACTGCCGGAGACGGCTTGAATGACGACGGCACCTTCAAGGGCGACACTACCTACCGCGTAACCGTGGGCGTCAAGGTCAAGGACGGCACCAACAATGTCTTTGCCGCCAATGCCGACGGCTATGTGACGGTGAACAGCCTGACCTACACCGGCAGCGTGAAGGTGTCTGACGACAGGACCACCGCCGACGTCACCATCGAGTTCAATCCCACCAGTGGCACCATCCGCAACGTGGCCCACGTGAACGTGAGCTTCAAGGAAGTGCCCACCTTCTCTCACAACGCTCTGCCCGTCATGGGCGTCACCGATGACCGGGAGACCCAGGCCGGCGAGGGCACCGACCAGACCTACACCGCCACCTGGTACCAGGGCGCGCCCAATGCCGCCTTCGATCCCACCGCCCCGACGGACGCTGCGGGCAACACCCTGGCTGTCTGGGAGGCCGTGACCGGCGCCAATGCCGGAAGCAAGACCTACGTTGCCGATACCTATACCGTGGTGGTCAAGGTCAAGCCCAAGACCGGTTACCGCTACACCCTGACCGGAGACGACCAGGATAAGACCCGGTTCTACTTCCACTTTGGCGAGGACCAGACCGTGGAGGTCAACACCGCCGCGTCCGCGGGCGTTGTGAAGGGCCTGCAGGAGGCCGACGGCGTCTACTACATGTGGTATACCTTTAACGTAGTGGACCTGCCCAAGATCGCCTATGTCAACGTCAGCGTGCCTCAGCCCGTGGCCGAGGTGGAGCCTAGCTCCACGCTGAACGTGATCCAGGTCATCGGCACCGATAACCAGCCCATCGCCACCGGCAATGTGACCGGCACACCCACCTGGGAGTATAAGGATGGCGACGGCAACTGGGTCGCCCCGGCCAACAACGCCGGGTATGACGCCAACGGCAAGTTCCTGGCCGAGACCCAGTACCGGGTGAAGTTCACCCTGACTGCCGGCGGCGGCTATGAGTACCTCTACACCGACGCCAACAAGGGCGTGCGCTTCGTGGCCAGCGGCGAAGGCGAGCTGGCTGACGCCAACATCGACGGCACCCACACCCTGAACGGCAGCTCTACGCCCGCTATCATCAACAGCGAGATCATTGAGAGCGTCGTCACCACCGGCACTGCCGCCGACGGCAAGAGTCAGTACGACGTGGTCATTACCTATAAGAGCGTCAAGGGCGGCAAGGCCGATCTGATGGACGTGGTAGTGGACGCCTCTCCCGCCACTCAGGCCGGTGTGGTCAAGACCGGGCCCAGCGTGGACGCCGGTAAGCCCTATGACCTGAACGCCGCCGGCGCCAACAAGTGGTTCTACTGGAATGGCGCCGCCTGGGCCGAGGCCACCAACGGCAACGGCCTGAGCGCTGACGGCAAGTTCCTGGCCGGCAATGATTACCGGGTGGAGGCCCAGGTGAAGCTCACCGACGCCGTCCACTACCGTATCACCGACAACACCACCAAGTTCTACATTGCCGGGTATGAGGTCACCACCGGCAAGGACGTGGAGCATCACAACACCACTGGCGAGAAGACCCTGACCGCCGACAAGGCGGCGGTGAGCAACATCTATCCCGCCGACACGGTCTTCACTCTGGTCAAGACCTTCTCCATTCCCAAGGAGAAGGCCAGCGCGGAGCTTGTTATCACCTATCCCGAGCCTGAGGCGGCCAAGGAGCCGCTGTCCAACCGGGAGAATACCCTGTGGACCTGGGAGTATCGGTCTGCCGGCATTGAGGTGGCTGAGACCCATAACACTGCCGCCGCGCCCAAGACTGACGGTACCACTTGGTATGTCACGAACCTGACCGGCGATCCCGCCGCGGTGGCCGACTTTGCCACCGCCGGCCTGACTGAGCTGTCCGGGAAGTTTGACTACGGCACCTATTACATGGTGGAGGCCAATATCACACCCGACGCCAGCCACGACTTTGCCGAGGGCGATATCTACGTGACCATCAACGGCGTCCGGGTCAAGGTGGACGGCGACATGGACGCCAAGTACGACGCCGAGGGCAAGGTCAAGATCGGCTGGGCCATGGCTGAGGGCGTCAGGACCGACGGCAAGCTCACCGCCATCAAGGCCCGCTACATCGCCAAGACCGAGGCCGCGCCCAGCTCGGTGATCTACAAGGTGACCGCCTCCGTTACCGCGCCCAGCGTGAACGGCAGCATCAGCGACCAGGTGGATCTGGAGGAGGCCCGCTTTGATAACGAGGCTCTGGCCACTCCCAATGTGTCCAAGAGCACAGTCACCTGGAGCGTCTCCGACAAGGCCGACGGCACTGGATACACCAGCGTTACCACCAGCCAGTTTGAGAAGGGCAAGTACTACAAGGCCGAGTTCGAGGTCTGGGCCAACACCGGCTATACCTTTGAGGACAAGGACAACGGTACGCCCGACGGCAACGGCCAAATGACCGGTGACTTCGTGGCCTTCCGGATCAACGGCGTACGCAAGACCGGCGTCTGGGGCGTCAACGATAAACTGACCTGGGACGAGACCGAGGACAACGGGATCAAGGTCCGCTCCGAGCGGGTGGCCGGCGACGCCAACAAGTACAAGATCACCGTCTGGTTCCCGCTCAACGGCGAGCTGGACACCGACCTGGCCGTTGTCGGTATGACCGGCACGCCCGTCCACGGCCAGACCGCCGGAGCCACCTTTATCAAGGTGAAGGACAACGAGCCTTACGAGATCAAGCTCGGCGGCGGCAAGGAAGAGAAGAGCTGGGAGCACTGGAACGGCACCGCTTGGACGCCCATGGCCGACAGCGATACCTTCGTGGCCGGCGAGTACTACCGGGCCGTGATGAAGGTAGTGCTCAAGGACGACCAGAAGAACCTCTATAAGTTCACCAACAAGACCCGGGGCGAGGTCAATGAGGAGACCGCCAAGACGGTCAACACCCTGCCCACCGACAAGCCTGCCGACAGGAATTCGTGCAGAACGTCCATCGAGCATAGCGAGACTGCCGGTGAGGTGGACGCCGTCATCCTGGCCCAGGAGTTCTTCGTGGCGAAGAAGGAGATTATCGTCCACGTGAGCGCCAAGGTGCCTGAGGCGGGCGTCAATGCCTACCTGATCGAGGACGACATCCGAATTGTGGACGTTGACCACGACAGCGAGCGCTACGATCTGGTGCCCATCACGGCGGACGGAAAGACCTATCAGGCCCGCTGGTATGAGGCCGGTAGCAATGCCCCGATGGATACCAGGGCCTTCGAGGCGGGCAAGACCTACTACCTGAAGGTCACAGCCAAGATGAAGGACGTGCCTTACATCTTCCAGGACGTCAAGACCGGCTACAAGTGGCTCGATCCCGATCTGGGCAACAACGAGAAGGCTGACGCCGCGGTCCTTTACACCAACGATTCCACCTGGCAGAGGGACAAGAACGGCGATACCATCGTCAGCTATGTGGCCTTCCAGTACACCATCCCCGCGCCCAGCTATGTCACCGTGATCCCCGGCAACGCCAACCAGCCCGTGTATGACGAGCCTCTGGACGAGAAGGGCTGGACCTCTGAGAACTTTGACGTTGTGGGCAAGGTCACCTGGTATGAGGGCGAGAAGAAGATCCATGAGATCGACGACGCCGAGCCGGTGGACTACACCGACGCCAAGGAGAAGACCGTCTATACCGCGGCCATCACCGTCAAGCCCAAGGAGGGCGTCTACATCGATCCCGACACCGGCAAGCTCATCTATACCTTTAACGGCGAGCCTTGCCAGACCGATGAGTACCGGGCCAACCCCAACGGGACCTATACCCTGGTGCATACCTTCCCGCCGACGGCTGAGAAGCCTGAGACGCCCAGCTACAGTGGCGGCGGTACCACCGAGGTGGATAGCCCCATCGTCTACTACCACCTGAAGGATCAGGGCGTTACGGACGATCCCACCGCCGAAAAGGTGAAGAAGAACAACAAGCCCAAGAACGTGCCCGTCGTCAAGGCCATATCCGGCCTGGTGTTCAAGGGCTGGTCCGAGGTGGATCCCAGCACCTTGCCCGAGGGCAAGCTGCCCACTCTGGTGGATCCCACTACCTTCAAGATCACCAAGGACAAGACCTTCTACGCTGTGTATGAGCGGGGCGTGGACCACAAGCACTATGTCATCGGCTTCCCCAACGGCACCTTCGGTCCCGACGCCAAGATCACCCGCGCCGAGGTGGCCACCATCATTGCCCGCTCCTGTCTGGAGGGCTTTGTGGAGGGCGCCAACTACGGCAACCCCGGCGGCTACACCGACGTGTCCCACCACTGGGCCTTCAGCGCCATTGCCTTCTGTGCTAAGGCGGGCGTGTTCACCGGCTATGAGGACGCCACCTTCCGTCCTGATCGGTACATCACCCGTCAGGAGCTGGCCACTGTGGTGGCCCGTCTGGCCGGTATCCAGACCAGCAAGGGCGTGCCCTTCCACGATAAGGACGATATTGCCTCCTGGGCGCAGAACGGCGTATATACCGCCTATGCCAACGGCTGGATCAAGGGCTATGAGGACGGCACCTTCCTGCCTGAGCGGGACGTGAACCGTGCCGAGACCGTGAAGATCTTCAACGGCTACCTGAAGCGCGGCGTGGACACCAAGGGCCTGGAGGGCCTGAAGGAGTATATCCACTCCGGCGTGGCCTCCAACAACCGGGAGGACGGCCATGACGAGTACATGACCTGGCCCGACGTGCCCAAGACCCACTGGGCCTACCTGGAGGTCATTGAGGCCGCCAACGACCACAACTATCACTGGCAAGACGCCGAGAAGCAGATCCCGCCGGAGGATTGGGACGAGGTCTATATCAACGAGAAGTGGAAGTACAACGATAACCTGGACGACGGCGCGGATAAGCGCGATGAGAACATCAGCGCCCAGAAGACCTTTACCGTTACCTATCTGGTAGTCAAGGACGGCGTGATTTACGACAGCGTCAGCGAGACCGTGGAGCGTTTCTCCAGCCCCGACCCGAACAAACTGCCCACGGCCGTGCCCGACGAGGGCTACCGCTTCGCCGGCTGGTCCTCCACCGATCCCTCCACCGGGACCGTTACCCTGGTAGACCCCACCGCCAGCGCGGTTACCGCCGACAAGTGGTATTACGCGGTGTTTGAGGAGGATAAGCCCGCGGCCCTGCCCATCTACACCGTGAAGTACGTCATCGGTGAGCACGGCAGCTACGACGGCGCCACTGTGGAGCGGGTGGAGATGTTCCAGGCTCCCTCGCTGGACGTCTATCCCCATCCTGTGGCCAACGAGGGCTACCGGTTCGCCGGCTGGTCCGAGACCGACCCGGCCAACGGCGACTATACCCTCATGGATCCCACCGCCAACTACATCACCGGCGACAAGACCTTCTACGCCGTGTACGAGGTGTACGAGGCTGAATAAGTAGATCCATGGGACGGGGCGTCCTCGCTGTGTGGGACGCCCTCGCCCCGCCAACCTACAAAAACAAGACCGGGACGTCGCGAGACGTCCCGGTCTGTGTTTTCTGCCGCCGCCCCGCCCCTTGTATTTCTCCCTTCCTTGCGGTATACTACAACAAAAAGGGGGGAGCGCGATGCACATCGACTGGTGGGTCCTACTGGCGGCGGGGATCGCTATGGTTTTCCTACTGCTGGTGTGGATGACGGTGGCGCTGCCCTCTCTCCGTCTGCGCCAGGCGGGCAAGCACCTGCGGCGGATCATGGAGCACCCGGAGGAGGAGACGATGACTCCCCGCGCCCTGCGGAGCATCGGCGGAGAGCTGGCTGATCTGCGGCTCCAGCTGGAGCGGCAGGACGGAGAGCTGCGGGAGCAAGAGCGGCGGCGGCAGGAGCTGATCGCGTTCCTGGCCCACGATCTGAAAACGCCCCTTACCTCGGTGCTGGGTTATCTGGAGCTGCTCCGGGACGAGCCGGGGCTGAGCGAGGAGCAGCGGGCAAAGTATACCGACATCGCTCTGGACAAGGCCAGACGGCTGGAGGAGCTGGTGGGGGAGTTTTTTGACATCAACACCATGGACCTGAAGCTGGACAAGACCACGCCCGTGCAGGTCTCTTTCCTTTTGGAGCAGCTGGCCGACGAGTTTTATCCCCTTTTTGCCTCCAAGGACCTGAAATGTGAGCTGGACATCCAACCCCACCTGGTGGTGCGGGGGGAGGGAGACCGGCTGGCCCGTGTCTTTGACAATATCCTCCGCAACGCCGTCAGCTACTCTTCTCCCGGCGGCGCGGTGGGCCTGACAGCCAGGGGAATGGGGGAGAACGCAGTCGTCACCGTTACCAACCAGGGGTTGGAGATCCCTGAGGGAGAGCTGAGCAATATTTTTGAGAAGTTTTACCGCCTGGACGCCGCCCGATCCACCCGTACCGGCGGTGCGGGACTGGGGCTGGCCATCGCCAAAGAGATCGTAGAGCTTCACGGCGGGACCATCCGGGCCGAGAGCACCGGCAGCCTCACCGCCTTTGTTATTACCTTGCCCCTGTGTGAGTAGGGAGGACGCCCTCTGTGGTGCGGGGCGCCCTCGCCCCGCTGTTTTTGGATACCTGTGCCCCTTTCCGTAGGGGCGGATATCATCCGCCCACACCTTCATAAAAAGGACTGGAGGACCGCTGAAAAGCGGTCCTCCAGTCCTTTTTATGGATCGTTATCTATCCTCCAACGGCACAAAGGGCCGCTGGGGGGCCACCGCCTTATAGGCCGGGCGGATGATCCTGGCGCCGGGGGAGTACAGCTCCTCCAGCCGGTGGGCGCACCAGCCCGCCATGCGGGACATGGCAAAGAGGGGGGTATAGAGTTCCTGGGGGATGCCCATCATCTTGTAGACAAAGCCGGAGAACAGGTCCACGTTGGCGCAGATGACCTTGTGGTTGCCCCGCTGGGCCATGGCCTTGGGGGTGAGCCGCTCTATAGATTCATAGAGCTGGAACTCGTCCAGCATCCCCTTGTCCTGAGCCAGCCTGCGGGCAAAGTGCTTCAGGGCGATGGCCCGGGGGTCGGAGAGGGTGTAGATGGCGTGGCCCATGCCGTAGATGAGGCCGGAACGGTCCCCGGCCTCCTTGTCCAGGAGCTTGCCCAGGTACGCGGAGACCTCGTCGTTGTCCTTCCAGTCCTTCACCCCGTCGGAAATGTAGGAGAACATCTCCATGACCTTCTTGTTGGCACCGCCGTGCTTGGGACCCTTGAGGGACCCTACCGCGGCGGAGATGGCGGAGTATAGGTCGGTGCCCGAGGAGGAGAGGACCCGGCAGGTAAAGGCGGAGTTGTTGCCGCCGCCATGCTCGGCATGGAGGACCATGCACAGGTCCAGGAGCTGGGCCTCCTGGGGGGTGAAGTGGTTGTCGTGACGCACCGCCCAGAGAAAGTTTTCCGCAATGGAAAGCCCCGGCTGGGGATCGTGAAGATAGAGGCTCTCGCCATCGAAATACCGCCGCTTGGCAGCAAAGGCGTGGGCTACGATCTGGGGGGTACGGGCAATGAGAACGATGGCTCGCCTTAATTCGCTGGAAAGCGTCATGTCCTCGGGGTTATCATCGTAGGAGTAGAGGGTGAGCACACCCCGGGCGAGCTTGTTCATCACGTCGGAGCTGGGGGCCTTGAGGATCATGTCCTCGGTAAACATGGGGGGCAGATGCTGGTTTTCATTGAGCAGCGCCTCAAATTCGTCCAGCAGAGTTTTGGTGGGCAGAGCGCCCAGCAACAGCAGGTAGGCGGTCTCGGCAAAGCCAAAGCGGTGTTCCGAGGTAAAGCCCTGCACCAGCTCTAAAAGGTCGATGCCCCGGTAGGTGAGCTGGCCCGCCATGGGCACCCGCTCTCCGTCCTGGACATAGTAACCTCGGACGTTGCCGATCTCAGTGACCCCGGCCATGACGCCGGTGCCGTCGGCATTGCGCAGGCCCCGCTTCACGTCCCAGCGCTCGTAATCGGACATTTTGATGTGGGTGTTCGTCTCATATTCCTGGCACAGATCGGCCATAAAGGCTTCGCTCAGGGCCATGCTGGCGCCTCCTTTTCAAAAATTTTTCTACTATCAGTATACCGCATTTTGCGGGTGGGGTCAATATTTCACGCTCGTCAAAAACCGGGAAGAGGAAAGGGAGGAAAGAGATGGTGAGACAGGAACGACGCTCCACGGCGACCTGGAGTGGAAAGGCGGCGGTAATATCCCTGGTCCTTCTGGCCCTCTTTTTCCTTCTGCCGCTGCTCATGCTGCCGGGGGAGGAGACACGGCCCGATGCTCCGCCCCAGCCCACCGCTACCCTACCGACGCTGCAGGCCCCGGATGTGTCAGCGGGTCCCACGGCGGCGGCCATAGCCCCCATTCCCGGCGCCGACGCCGCCGAGACCGTCCGCCTACGGCGTTCCGACGGCTCTGTGGAGGAACTGCGCCTGGATGATTATCTCTGGGGGGTGGCGGCGGCGGAGATGCCCGCCTCCTTTCACTCTGAGGCGCTGAAGGCGCAGGTGGTGTGTGCCCGGACCTACTGTATTCACCAGCGGCAAAACGCGCCGGACAAGCACCCTGACGCCGACGTCTGCACCGACTTTACCTGCTGTCAGGCATACCTGACCCGGGAACAGGCTGCCCAGAGCTGGGGGGGAGAGGCCGGGCGCTACACGGACAAAATTTCCGCCGCCGTCCGGGACACCGATGGGCTGCTGTGCCTCTATAACGGAGCGCCCATCGACGCGGTGTTTTTCTCCTCCTCGGCAGGGCGCACCTCTGCCGCGGCGGAGGTGTGGGGGGCTGATGTGCCCTACCTGGCGGCGGTGGACAGCCCGGAGGGGGAAGAGGTCCCCGGTTGGCGGACGGTGGTCAACTTTCCGGCGGCGGAATTTATTACCCGGTTCACCACCTCCTGTCCCCAGGCCGACTTCAGCGGCAGGCCGGAAAATTGGATACAGGGCCTGAGCACCGACGCCTCCGGGGCGGTAAGTAAGGTCACGATTGGCGGAGTGGAGATCACCGGCGGCCAGGCCCGGACGATCCTGGGTCTGCGCTCGGCCCACTTCACCGCTGAGGCCACTGAGGAGGAGGTAACGTTCCACGTCACCGGCTATGGCCATGGCGTGGGCCTGAGCCAATACGGGGCCAACGCTCTGGCGGGGGAAGGGAAGAACTTCCAGGAGATATTGGAGTGGTATTATACCGGCATTACCGTAGGCGGATGTAGTTGACATAAAACAAAAAATAAGTTGACATAATTATGCGGCGGCCAAATGAACGACGAAGGAGCGCCCTCCCTGTGGGGGGGCGCTCCTTCATGTGTTCCTGTGTTGTCCGCTCCTCAGCTCCGGGCCAGACCGTCCACGCCCAGCACCTGGCCGGAGATATAGCTGGCCTTGTCGCTGGCCAGGAAGACAAAGGCGTTGGCGATGTCCTCCGGCTCGCCGATGCGGCGCAGGGGGATCTGGGCGATGAGGGGGGCGATCATCTGCTCGGGCAGGGCCGCCACCATGTCGGTCTTGGTGATGCCGGGGGCCACGGCGTTGACCCGAATGCCATCGGGGCCAAGCTCCCGGGCCAGGGCCAGGGTCATGCCGTTGACGGCAAACTTACTGGTGGGGTAGGCCACGCCGCCGGGCTGGGCGTATCGGCTCACCATGGAGCTGGTATTGAGGATAACGCCGCTGTGGCGCTCCTTCATGCCGTCCACCACCGCCCGGGTGCAGTTAAAGACGGCGGTGACGTTCAGGTCCATGGTCTTCTGGAACATCTCGGCGGTGTAATCGCCGATCTTCTCCGAGGCGGACACCCCGGCGTTATTGACCAGAATATCGATGCGGCCATATTTCTTTTCTACGGCGTCAAAGGCAGCCTTCACCGCGGCGTAGTCGGTGAGGGAGGGACAGGCGCCCTCCACCTGCCAGGCGGCGTTCTCAGCCTTCAGGGAGCTGAGGGCCTTGTCCACGGTCTCCTGCCGGGAGCCGCAGAGCACCACGGTGGCCCCCTCCTTCAAAAACTCCCTGACGATGGCGTACCCGATGCCCCGGGTGCCGCCGGTGACAATGGCGATCTTATTTTCCAGCAACATATAAGCTCCTCCTTTTTTGACGGCGGCTGCCCGCCGTAAAGCTCAACAATCATCAGTATACCAGAATTTCGGGAAAAGTCCACAGGCGGGTCGCCTTTTTTCCAAGCGCCCTCCTTGCCCGCCTCTTCGCCCTTCGTTTTCAGGGATAGAAATTTCAAAAAAGATGTGGTAAGATGAGAAAGCCGTCACCGGTCTGCGGTTCGGTTTACAGGTAATGGCTCTTCGTCATTTTTGGCAGGCAGTATGCAACACGATATTCATTCGACAAAAAGTTACAAAAAGTTACAAAGCACCGATTTTACGAGGTTTTCCACATTCTCCACATAGTTATCCACAACCTGTTATGTTAACGGTGTGGAAAAACCTCATGCAAAAATAGTTTACATAATACATTATCAAAAAATTTTACAGGCATTTTTTACGAAAATGCGAAAGGGGGATTGACATGGGTGCCGAACTGATCGCCGCGGTTGCCACGGGACGGGCCAGAAGCGCCATTGGGGTTGTCCGGCTGTCCGGGGAGGGAGCGGCGGAATGTGCGGGAAAAGTCTTTCAGCCACTGAGCGGCAAAGCTTTGGCAGACTGTTTGCCCCGGACGCTGGTGTACGGAACGGTCCTGGACAGGGACGGCAGAGCCATTGATAAGGCCCTTTGCGTCTGGTTTCCGGCGGAGGGGAGCTATACCGGGGAGGAGAGCGCCGAACTGCAGTGCCACGGCTCGCCTATGGTCCTCTCCCTGGCGCTGGAGGCTCTCTTTGCCCACGGCGCCCGTCAGGCCCTTCCCGGGGAGTTTACACGACGGGCCTTCCTGAGCGGCAGGCTGGACCTGATCCAGGCCGAGGCGGTGATGGACCTGATCGACGCCGAGACACCCCAGGCCGCCCGCCAGGCGGCGGGTCAGCTTGACCGTGCGCTCTCGGAGCGGGTGGAGGAGGTCTACTCCGGCCTGGTGGACGTGATGGCCCACTTCCACGCCGTGCTGGACTATCCCGACGAGGACGTTGACCCCTTCACCGCCGACGTCATCCGTGCCGCGCTGGAGGAGGCGCTTTCCCGGCTGAAGGTGCTGCTGAATACCTATGACCGGGGGAGACTGCTTTCCAAGGGGCTGCGCTGCGCCATCGTGGGGCGGCCCAACGCGGGGAAGTCCTCTCTGCTCAATGCCCTGGTGGGCTATGACCGGGCCATTGTCACCGACGTGCCCGGCACCACCCGGGACACGGTGGAGGAAAAATGTGTTCTGGGGGGCGTACTGCTGCGGCTCACCGACACCGCCGGGGTGCGGGATACCGACGACCCGGTGGAAAAGCTGGGGGTGGAGCGCTCCCGGCAGGCCATGGAGGGCGCGGAGCTGATATTGGCGGTGCTGGACCTGTCCCAAAGCGCCACAGAGGAAGACTTGGCGCTGGTGCGCTGGGCGGTCTCTTTGGCCCCTACTGTTATTGTGGAGAATAAATGCGACCTGCCCCGGACCTTGGAGTGGACGGAGGAACTGGACCTTGCCCCCGCCGTTTCGGTGTCCGCCAAGACCGGGGCGGGGCTGGAGGACCTGGGAAAACTGATCGCTCAGACCTTCCCTCAGGGGACGGCGGAGGAGGCGGGGAGCCTTCTCACCAACGCCCGTCAGGCTGAAGCGGCGGGACGGGCGCTCACCGCCGTGGAGCGGGCGAAGGCCGCCCTGGACCAGGGAGTTACCCCCGACGCCCTCCTCACCGATGTGGAGGAGGCTCTCTCCGCTTTGGGTGAGCTGACAGGCAGAACGGTGCGGGAGGACGTGATAGGCCGGGTCTTTGAGCGCTTCTGCGTGGGGAAATAAAAAGGAGGCCGGGACATTGTCCCGGCCTTTCATATTACCTTATGTTTTTTCCTCAAAGCTCACTCCGCAGCTGCGGCAGGTGACGGAAATTTTCCCTTTGCCCTTGGGCGCACGGAGCTGCTGGCCGCAGTTGGGGCATTTGAAGTAGCAGTGCTCCTTGTCGTTGCGGCGGCACTTGTTCACATTGTAGCGGTGGACCAGGGGACGGATTAGCTCCAGAAATTTGGCGTTTTCCGCCCTTCTGCGCTCCGGCTGCCGGGAGAGCATGCGGTAGAGGGCCCAGAAGATGACGGCGACGGAAAGTAGATTCAAAAAACCGCTGTGGAGGACACGGGAGAGGAGGGTGAGGACAAGGTAGGCACCCAGCAAAGCAATGTTCAGCTGGTCTGAGCCGTAGCGTCCGTACATGAACCGTTGGATAAAGTTCATGGCTGTCCCTCCTTTCCCCATATTATATATGACATGATAGCCTTTTCCGTGGCCAAGGTCAAGGAGGGAAACGTAAACAAAATGTGAATTGTGCCGCCAAGCGGCCCAAAACGGTAACAAAGGCTTGCCACGGGGCGAAAAAACCGTTATACTGTTGAAAAAGAAAAAAGGGGGACGGGCCTATGGCGCGTATCGACAAGGAAAACTATTATCTGGACATCGCCCAGACTGTTTTGGAGCGCTCCACCTGCCTGCGGCGGTGCTACGGAGCCATCATCGTAAAAAACGACGAGATCATCTCCACCGGCTACAACGGCGCGCCCCGGGGCCGGAAAAACTGCGCCGACCTGGGCTACTGTACCCGGGAGGCCATGCAGATCCCCTCGGGAGAGCGGTACGAGCTGTGCCGCAGCGTTCACGCCGAGGCCAACGCCATCCTCTCCGCCGCCCGGAGCGAGACCATCGGCGCCACTCTCTATCTGGCGGGCCGGGACGGTAAGACCGGGGAGCTGCTGGGGGACGCCACTTCCTGCTCCATGTGCCGTCGGTTCATCATCAACGCGGGTATCGAGCGGGTGGTCATCCGCCGTACTCCTACGGAATACACTGTGGTCCATGTAGAGGATTGGATCCGGGAGGACGACTCCCTGCCGGAGGAAAAATAAACCGCTTCGGGGAGCCCCTTGCGGGCTCCCTTTTTATGTCTGACAGGGGCTGAAGGCGCTTTCCCGCCCAGGCGGCTTTCAGAGAGAGGAGAAAACCGATGACCACCTTTTACATGAGCCTATGGCTCTTTTTCTGTTATGCCTTTCTGGGCTGGCTGGGGGAGACCGCCCTGGCGGCGGTACGGCAGCGGCGGTATGTGGACCGCAGTCTGCTTTTCGGTCCCCTCTGCGTGGCCTACGGCGTGGCCGGTCCCCTCATCGGCGCGGCCCTCCGGGACCTGGCGGGCAGTTGGTTCTTTCTCTTTTTGGGCAGCGCCATCTACGCCAGCGTGATCGAATGGCTGGCGGGCCACTGGCTCTTCAAGCTCACCGGGACCCGCTGGTGGGACTACTCAGGCCGCCGCTGGAATCTGGACGGCTATGTCTGCGCCGCCAGCGCCGCTCTCTGGGGCGTGCTGGGCGTGGTGGTGGTCAAGTGGGGCAACGGTCTGCTACTGGCCCTGGCGGGGCTGATCCCGCCCCTTGTTCTCCACATCCTGCTTTGGTGTTTGCTCGCCGTCTTCGCGCTGGACTGTTTGGCTACCGCCCTCACTCTGGCGGGGACGGTCCACCGTCTGCCCCAGGTGGAGGAGATCGGGAGCCGGATCGAGGCCCTTACCGTCCGACTGGGGCTGTGGGTGCTTCGGAGGACCGAGGGCCGTATCCGCAAGACCTATCCCCAGGCCGACTTTGAGAAAAAGCGGGAGAGGAGTGCGGTCTTCGCCGCCGGGTGCGGGTTCTATAAGCTTTTCTGGCTCTTTTTCATCGGGGCCTTTCTGGGCGACATAGTGGAGTCCCTCTTCGTCCGGGCCACCGCCGGAGTGTGGCAGTCCCGCTCCAGCCTGGTGTGGGGAGATTTCTCCCTGGTCTGGGGCTTCGCCATGGCTCTGGCAAGCCTTCTCCTCCACCGCTACCGGGAGCGGTCCGACAGCTTTCTGTTCTGGGCGGGCACCCTCCTTGGCGGAGCCTATGAGTATCTGTGCAGCGTGTTTACCGAGCTGGTGTTTGGGGTGGTGTTCTGGGATTACAGTCACATTCCCTTCAACCTGGCGGGGCGGGTGAACCTCCTCTACTGCTTTTTCTGGGGCATCGCGGCGGTGGCGTGGATCCGGGTGGTCTATCCCCGGCTGTCCGGCCTTATCGAGCGTATCCCCAGGAAGTGGGGCCGCCTCCTCACCTGGGCGCTGACGGTCTTTCTCGCGGCAGACATGGTGGTAAGCGCCGCCGCCCTGGGACGGATGGAGCAGAGAGGCCAGGGCGTTCCGCCCCAAAACGTGGTGGAGGAGTATCTGGATGAGCATTACGGCGACGAGCGGCTGAATGAAATTTACCCCGCCGCGGTGAAGACGGAGTAAAGAGCAAAAAGCAGCCCCGGAGGGTCTCCCCTCCGGGGCTGCTTTTTGCTTTGGGTGGGTGTGCAAGAAACGCCGGACCGCAGCGAGCGGAAATTGGCTACCTGCAAGCCGGCGCCATACCACGGGCGAGGCGCAAAGGAAATATCGAACCGTAGGGGCGGATATTATCCGCCCGCAGGTTGGGATCACATTGCCCGCTTACAGTTGAATTTCTCCAGCGCAAGTCCCAGGACGAAGCCCACCGCCGCCGGGACCAGCCAGCCCAGGCCATAGGCGTAGAGAGGGAGGAAGCGCTCTGCCACGTTCATCACCGGCTGGAAGTTCACTACCCTTGCCAATTCCAGCAGGGCGGCAAGCCAGGTGAAAAGCATGGTCCACTGATAGACCCTGCGGGCATGACCGAAGAAGCGCCCAAACAGCCCAAGCAGGATAAGCACGATAGCCAGGGGATAGAGGAAGTAGAGCACCGGGGCGGAGAAGGTGATGATCTGGCTCAGGCCAATGTTGGAGATGAGAAAGGACACGCCGCTGAACAGAACGGCCCACTGGGGGTAGCGGAGCTTGCCGGGGAACATTTCCTCAAAGGTCTCCGAGCAGGAGGTGACAAGCCCAACGGCGGTCTTCAGGCAGCACAGGGTGACGGTGGCCGCCAGGATCAGCGCGCCGCCCTTGCCAAAGTAGTGCCGGGCAATGATGGCAAAGGCGTCGCCGCCGGTGAAGGCGCTGTCGCCAAGCCGCTCGGCATACAGTTCGCAGCTCTGGGCGCCCACCAGGGCGGTGGCGGCGTAGATGAGGGCCATAAGGCCCATGCTCACGGCTCCGGCCTTTACTGTGCTCACTGCCACCTGTCCCGGCTCAGTGATGCCAAGCTGACGCACCGAGCGGATGACGATAATGCCGAAGGCCAAACTGGCTAAGGCGTCCAGGGTGTCGTAGCCCTGAAGAAAACCGGCGGAGAAGGAGGAGTTAACATAATCTCCAAAAGGAGAGACAGAATTAAAAGACTGAACAGGTTTTATCAATGCAACGATTAACATAATTCCAAGAAGCAAAAGGAAGGCCGGGTTGAGCAGCTTGCCCACCGAATCCAAAATTTTGGATGGCTTCAGAGAGAAATAGAGCACCGCGGCGAAGAAGAGCGCGGTAAAAATGAGCTGCCACAGCCATATTTTCTCTCCGGCGAAAGGAGAGATGCCGATGGTGAAGCTGGTGGCGGCGCACCGGGGGATGGCGAAGAGCGGCCCAATGGTGAGATAGAGGGCGCAGGTGAAGAGGAGCCGGAAGGCGGGGGACACCCGGCCCGACAGCTCCAGCAGCCCCTCGCTGCGGGAAATGCCCATGGACATGACCCCCAGCAGGGGGATGCCTACGGCGGTGATGAGAAGGCCCAACAGGGCCAGGGGGAGAGCGGAGCCTGCCTTGGCGCCCAGGATAAGGGGGAAGATCAGGTTCCCCGCGCCGAAAAACAGGCCGAAGAGGGTGGAGCCAATAAGCGCCAGCTGGCGGGGAGAAAGTTTCTCTTTCAAGGTCAGGCCCTCCTTATTTATCATCCAGTTTGCTACCGTAAAATAGCATACCACAAAATGTTTTAAAACGAAACAAAAACTTTACAAAAAGTCTCTGCTTTTTGTGCCGCAGGAAGACCCGATATACAATATATACAGCGGAAAAATGGAAACACCTTGACAGAAAGCTGCCATAGACTTAAAATATATCTGGTGCAAAATGAAGAAAAGCGTCCGCGTTTTTCTTTTCAATGGGGTATTTGGCCCCCTGACAAAATGAATGAAAGGTGTGAAAAAAAGGGACATGAGCATGGATATTGGGATCGGGATCGTCATTCTGCTGTGCGTTGTCGCGGCGGCTGTCGGTCTGCTGATCGGCGGCGTGATCGCCACCGTTTACCACCGCAACGTTTCGGACAAGAAGCTGAACTCCGCCGAGGCGGAGGCCAAGCGTATCCTCAACGACGCCATCAAGACCGCCGAGAGCAAGCAGCGGGAAGCCATGGTGGAGGCCAAGGAGGCTATCCTCGCCGCCCGCAACGAGTGGGAGCAGCAGGAGAAGGAGCGCCGTGCCGCCATCCAGCAGCAGGAGACCCGTCTGGAGCAGAAGGAAGAGAACCTGGATAAGAAGACCGAGAACCTGGAGAAAAAGGACGAGGCCCTGCAGGAAAAGCTTGCCGCCCTGGAGCAGACAAAGGAAGAGATAGAGGACGTCAAGCAAAAGCAGATGGCCGAGCTGGAGAGAATTTCCGGCATGACCGCTGAAGAGGCCAAGGATATGCTGGTGAGCCAGCTGGAGGCCGAGGTAACACACGAGTCCGCCGCCAAGATCAAGGAGGCTGAGGCCCACTACAAGGAGGAGGCCGACAGCATGGCCCGGGAGATCATCTCCCTTGCCATCCAGCGCTGTGCTTCAGATCATGTGGCTGAGGCCACCGTCAGCGTGGTGGCCCTGCCCAGCGACGATATGAAGGGCCGTATCATTGGCCGGGAGGGCCGGAATATCCGTACCCTGGAGACCCTTACCGGAGTGGACCTCATCATCGACGATACCCCGGAGGCCATCACGGTCTCCTGCTTTGACCCGGTCCGCCGGGAGATCGCCCGCATTGCCCTGGAGAAGCTGATCCAGGATGGGCGCATCCACCCCGCCCGTATCGAGGAGATGGTGGAGAAGGCCAAGCGGGAGGTGGATGCCACCATCAAGGCCGAGGGTGAGCGGACGGTCTTTGAGGCCAACGTCCACGGTCTGCACCCCGAGCTTGTGAAGCTGCTGGGCCGTATGAAATACCGTACCAGCTACGGTCAGAACGTGCTTTCCCATTCGTTGGAGGTCTCCCACCTGGCGGGGCTTATGGCCTCAGAGCTGGGCGGCGATGTGGCCGTAGCCAAGCGGGCCGGCCTGCTCCACGACCTGGGTAAGGCCATCGACCATGAGGTGGAGGGCAGCCACGTAGCCATCGGCGTGGAGCTGGCCCGGAAATACCACGAGAGCGAGGAGGTCATCCACGCCATCGAGGCCCACCACAACGACGTGGAGCCTAAGACCCTGGTAGCTGTGCTGGTCCAGGCGGCAGACGCCGTTTCCGCCGCCCGTCCCGGCGCCCGGCGGGAGAACCTGGAGAATTACATCAAGCGCCTGGAGACTCTGGAGGGCATCGGCTCCTCCTTCCCCGGCGTGGAGAAATGCTTTGCCATCCAGGCGGGCCGGGAGATCCGCATCATGGTGGAGCCGGACAAGGTCAGCGAGGACCAGATGGTGCTTCTGGCCCGGGACGTTGCCAAGAAGATCGAGGACGAGATGGAATATCCCGGCCAGATCAAGGTCAACATCATTCGGGAGACCAAGGCTGTGGACTACGCCAAGTAAAAAACTGGCGGGACAGAAAAAAGTTGGAAAGCCCGCCGGAGCATTGCTCCGGCGGGCTTTTGCGTGGAAACAGGACGGTGGAGGGCCGGGAAAAAATAAAAAATTTGCTTCCCGGCGCAACCTTTTTCCTCTCTGGATCGTATGGTAGGTGAAGGGCCTTTCAATGACAGACAGGAGCGAGGCTATGAGAGCATCAGTGGACGAGGTATTCCAAAAATATGGGGACCGGATATTTTCCGCGGCGTTCAGCGTATGTCGGAATCGGGCCGACGCCGACGATGTGGTGCAGGACACGCTGATACGGTATTATTCCGTAGGCGCCGGCAAGGACTTTGAGAGCGAAGCCCATCTCAAGGCGTGGCTGCTCCGGGTCGCCATCAACCGGGCGAAGGACATGGCCTCCTCCTTCTGGCGGAAGCAGAAGGTGGAGTGGGAGGAGTACATGGACGAGCTGCCCTTTGCAGAACCGGAGGACAGCGGGCTGTTTGAGGCCGTCATGGGTCTGCCGGAAAAATATCGCACGGTGATCCACCTGTTTTATTACGAGGAGTACACCGTAGAGGAGATCGCCCATATCCTGCGCCGCCCCGGGGGAACGGTGAAAAGCCAACTCAACCGTGGAAGAACGCTCCTAAAAAATATACTTCAGGAGGGATGGAACGATGACGAATAAGCAGCGTTATCAAAGGACGTTTTCCGTGCTTCATGCCTCCGAGGACTGTCTTATGGAGGTAAAAGCGATGAAACACACCAAAAAGATCAATATATCCCGGCTGGCCGCGGTCTGCGCAGCGGCAGTTATGGTAATGGCCCTGGCCTGCGCGGCCTATGCCGCGGATGTGGGCGGTATCCAGCGCAGCGTCCAGCTTTGGATCAACGGCGACCAGACCGACGCGGTGCTGGACATTCGGGGCATCGGGTACACGGTCACTTATCAGGGCGAAGACGGCGAAAGCCACGAATTTGGCGGCGGCGGAGTAGTCATCAACGATGATGGTAGCGAGCGTCCCCTTACCGAGAGCGAGATCATGGAGCATCTGGATTTGCCGGAGGTGGACTACCGGGCCGACGGCTCCGTCTGGGTCCGCTACCACGGGGAGGAGACCGAGATCACAGACCGCTTTGACGCCGACGGTATCTGTTATGTGCAGGTCATGACCGACAATGGGGCGCTGTATCTGACGGTAAAATACGACGGCGGCCACGCCTCCAGCCCCCACAGCTATGTCTCCCCCAAGAGCTTTAATACCGGCGCATAAGAAAGAACCAAAAAGCAAGGCAGACCATTTTGGTCTGCCTCGCTTTTTTTGTCTATCTCAGTTCAGGGTCAGGTCGCCATCCTTGATCCAGCCGAGCTTGCGGAGGAGTTCGCCAAAGACCCAGGTGAGAACGGCAGGAAGGACGAAGGAGATAAGGATCAGTCCCAGCCAGTGAAAGGCGGTGGGGGAGACGGCCACAGCCCCCACCTTGGCCACGGCGTTCTCGCTGGGGGCGAGCCAGCCCGTCCACACGCCGATCTGTCCGCACAGCCCACAGGTGCCCATACCGGCATTGATGGCCGCGCCGTTCATCTCCAAACGGAAGAGACAGGTGGCCAGGGGGCCGGTAATGGCCGAGGCGAGAATGGGGGGGATCCAGATGCGGGGGTTCTTTACAATGTTGCCCATCTGGAGCATGGAGGTGCCCAAACCCTGGCTCACCAGGCCGCCCCAACGGTTTTCCCGGAAGGACATGACGGCGAAGCCCACCATCTGGGCGCAGCACCCGGCCACGGCGGCCCCACCGGCCAGACCGGCCAGGCCCAGGGTGTGGCAGATGGCGGCGGAGGAGATGGGCAGGGTCAGGGCGATGCCCACCAGCACGCTGACGGCCATACCCATCCAGAAGGGCTGGAGCAAGGTGGTCTGGTTGATGAGGGTGCCGAAGGCGTCGGCAACCTTGCCGATAGGGGGCGCAATGAGGTAAGACAGGGATACGCCCACAAAAATGGTGACAAAGGGGGTGACAAGCAGGTCGATCCTGGTCTCCTTGCTTACCGCCTTGCCAAACTCAGCGGCGATGATGGCGAGAAAGAGGACGGCCAGCGGCCCGCCCGCCCCGCCCAGGGCGTTGGCAGCCTGTCCCACGGCGGCCAGGGAGAAGAGTACCAGAGGGGGCGCCTGGAGGGCGTAGCCAATGGCGATGGCCATGGCGGGGGCGGACATGGCCGAGGCAAAGCCGCCCATCTCAGCCAGAAAAGCTACGTTCAGCTGTTGTCCAAGGGTCTTGATGATGGTGCCGATGAGCAGGGAGCAGAAAAGCCCCTGTGCCATGGCGCCCAATGCGTCCACACCATAGCGTTTTGCCGAGATCACGATATTTTTTCGTTTTAAGAATCCCTTAACGTCCATTTTGTGTCCTCACGCTCTCCCGCCAACCATTGACAACGCTGGCATAATTTGTAGTTATTATAATCGAGTTTTTTCGTTTGTCAACCCCAAAACCGCCCCTCCAAAGAAAAATGTTGACAAATCAACAAGCGAGGTGTATAGTGAGGGACGTCAGAAAGTTGATATTCCAACATTGTAAAAGGAGAACGCAATGAATATCCATATCATCACCGATTCTGCATCCGACATCGTGGGCAACCAGCGCCCCGACCTCACCGTTCTGCCTATGCTCATCACCTTTGGGGAGACGGCCTACCGGGACGGGGTGGACCTGACCCACAGCGAGTTTTACGAGAAGCTGGTGGAGGGGAGTGGTCTGCCCGTCACCAGCCAGATCACGCCCTTTGCCTTTGAGGAGGCCATCGACGAGCACCTGGAAAAAGGGGAGGCGGTGATCGTCATCACCATGTCGGGCAAGCTCTCGGGCACCAACCAGAGCGCCCTGTCCGCCGCTGAGGGCAAGGAGAACGTCTGGGTGGTGGACAGTGAGAACGTCACCGTGGGCGAGCGTATCCTGGTGGAGCTGGCCCTGCGCCGGAAGGACGCCGGGGCCGACGTGGAGAAGATCGTGCGGGAGCTGGAGCAGGTGAAAAAGCGGGTGCGCCTGGTGGCCCTGCTGGACACCCTGGAATACTTAAAGAAGGGTGGCCGGGTCTCCGCCGCCGTGGCCTTTGCCGGGGGATTGCTCCAGATCAAGCCGGTCATTGCCATCAGAAACGGCGAAGTGGCCGTGGTGGGTAAGGCCCGGGGGTCCAAGCAGGCCGATAACCTGATCGCCGAGGCGGTGCGGAGCGCCGGTGGGGTGGACTTTGAAATGCCCTACTTCCTGGGCTACACCGGCCTCAGCGACGCCCTGTTGAAGAAGTATGCCGAGGACAACGCCGCACTGTGGCGGAATGGAACGGAGGCGCTGCCCATCGGAACGGTGGGCGGCACCATCGGCACCCATGCCGGACCCGGCGCCGTGGCCGTGGCCTGGGTGGCGCCGGAGAAGTAAAAGAAAAGAGAAAGGACCCGCCCATGGGATGGTTCCCGTGGGGGGGTCTTTTTTTTGCTGCGGGTGCGCCGGGACATTCTTTCCGGCCCCGTCATAACCGGGGGCTTTGTCCCATATATTGGGATATCACACTTGGCCCAACGGGCCGGAAAGGGGGAGACTATGCCCTATGAGGAGCTGGTCGCCACGGGCCACCGTCTGATCTTGGAGGAGCGGGAGCACCTGACGGTCTCCGGCGTGGAGGAAGTTGAGAGCTTTGATGAGAACCTTATCGTCATGGATACCGCCCAGGGGGTGCTGGTGGTCCGGGGAGAGGACCTGCACATCGAAAAACTGAGCCTGGACGGGGGAGACCTGAAGGTGGAGGGGACGGTGGAGTCCCTGACCTATGAGGCCGAGCGGCGAAAGGGCGGCTTCCTTTCCCGGCTGCTGGGGTGAGGAATGGAGATCTCCATTACCGGTCAGGCCATGGCCTTTCTGGGCGCCCTGGCCCTGGGAGGAGGGCTGGGACTGCTCTATGACCTGTGCCGCCTTCTTCGGCACCGTCTGCCCCTTTTGGGCCTGGGGGCCGTTCTCGACCTGCTCTACTGGCCCATAGCCGCTGTTTCCCTCTTTGTCTATGCCGTGGCGGCGGGAGACGGAGTGGTACGCATCTATTTTATGCTGGGAGTGGCTCTGGGGGGAGGAATATATTTCCTCATCCTTAGCGGCCCAATGGTTTTCCTGGGGGAAAAGCTGGCCGACCTGGCAGGAGCCCTGGCCGGGCTGTGTATGCTGCCCCTGAAATGGCTCCATAATTTCCAAAAAAAATTTTATGTAAATCTAAAAAAGGTCTTCCATTATGAGGAAAAATGGTATAGAATAAGCTGTACTATTTCCGAAATGAGGCGCCAGGAGAAGAGGGGAGGGGACGCGGTTGCAAGTGAAGAAGGCGGGCTTTCTCACCAAGATCGTAGTCCTCGCCCTGCTCATCGCCGCCAGCGTAAGCCTTCTGAGGATGCAGGGCATGATCGCCAACGCCCAGGAGGAGCTGGACACGCTGAAGCTCCAGGTGGCGAGCCAGAGCCAGACCAACGCCGACCTGCGGGACGCCGTGGAGCACAGCGAAGACCCCACCCGGCAAAAAGACATCGCCCGCAATGAGCTGGGCCTTGCCGCGCCGGGGGAAAAGGTCATTATTTTCACCGATTAAACGGCTTTGTGTGGGCCGTAGCCTGATGGCGCAAACTTGGACCCGCTTTTCAGCGGCCAAATTCGGCGCTTTTCCTTGTGCCGTCCTCGGTGGGCGTCAGCCCACCATCGTCCGGCGCGAGGAAAATCCCTCGAATTTTTCTCGCTGAAAAGTGCTTCGCAGTTTTGCCGGAGCTGATTTTTTCTCCGGCAAGGCATCGCTCGCAGGGGATACTTGGCGTATCCTCAAGAGCGATAACGAGGCCGGAGGGAAAATCGGCCCGGAAAAACCGGGTTCAAGTTCACGCCATCAGGCTAAGAGAGGAAAAATCAAAGGGGAGGACAAAGAAGCTGTATGGAGCTGGAGATTGGGTCTATCTTGGAGGGGAAGGTCAGCGGGATCACAAAATTCGGGGCCTTCGTCACGCTGCCTGAGGGGCGGTCCGGACTGGTACATATTTCCGAGATCGCGTATACTTATGTAAATGACGTAAAGGATCATTTGCAGGAGGGGCAGGAGGTCAAGGTCAAGGTCATCGGAGTAGATGACGCGGGCCGGATCAATCTTTCCATCAAAAAGGCCATGGAGCCGCCCGCCCATCAGGGGCGCCCTGCCGCTCCCCGGCCTGTGGGCTTTACCGGGCAGAAGAAGGCCCCCGAGCCTGTCACCTTTGAGGATAAGCTCAAGCAGTTTATGGCATCCTCGGGCACCAAGCTGTCCGAGCACCATCTCAACGAGAAAAAGGCCAGCCGCCGCGGCGGCGGTGGCAGAAGATAAGCAAAGCCTCCGAGGCGGCTTTTCGCCGTAAAAAGAATACTTGCAGCAAGAGGCCGCCCCAGCCGGGGCGGCCTCTTGTGGCGTTGAGTATAGAAGGGACGGCTGGCGTCAGTCCAAAGCCGCGGTGCCTGAGGTCTTAAGGACGTTGGACAGTCCCGCTAAGAAAGCGGACCTGTCGGGACAACAGCGGTCCAGGAAAAGCAAGACGGTGATCAGGCTGCAACAGGACTTGCCGCTTTCCAGAGCGACATAGCCTCTGGTGCTCATCAGCAGAACCCCTTTTACCTTTCGTGTTGATGGAGGTTCAATTTTTTAATTTTCCGTCAAAATAACTACGCAGGCAGCCATCGTTGTTCAATGACTGTCCGATAAACTGGAATTTGAATACTACGATTTTATGAGCGGTTATCGCTCACCGTAGATTTTCAATAAAATCCTCCAAAAACCTTGAAAACAAAAGATTTTTTACAGTGTGTTCGCCTTATCCCTTTATTCGGTTTCACACAAGTTTACCCTTACCCTGGCTGCTCATAAGGGCAAAAGCAAGGGCAAGAAAATCCCGCAACAGGATATAACAGCGTGTGGCAATCGGAGAACTGTGACGTATGTGCAAATATATTATAGCGGAGGATTTCAATATGAACAAGTACATTTTTAATGAGAACAACGGTCTTTGGTATGAACTGATTGGCGACTACTATTTCCCCTGTCTGACCGTACCCGCTGAAGAAGAACAGTCGGTCGGCGTGTGGGGGCAGCGGCACAAGCGGTATCTCAAAGAATACCGCCCAGTTCTGTATAACGCCTTGCTGTTGAGCGGCAAGCTGAACGGCTACCTCGCCGATATTGACCAGCAGGCCCAAGAACAGTTTGATACCATCATCCAGCAGATGGCAGAGGCCCAAGGAATCACTGAGATGCTGAAAACATCTGATCCAATGAAATGGGTGGGGCTGATGAATTGCTGTAAAGCCCAAGTGGAGGAAATCATTTTTTCTGATCTGATATATGTTTAGCTTCCATATCAAATGCGCCCTGGTCATACTGGGGCGCATTTTTACCTCAATTTTACAATACTTGCCTTTTGATTTTTACACGACAGCAGTATTCTTTTCTCGTACCC
>ERZ779633.93-NODE-93-length-38214-cov-7.972064_pt1 | contig 38214 bp, 48 predicted proteins | sample MGYA00514195_ERZ779633 | MGnify/ENA primary metagenome ERZ779633 (study PRJEB29562, sample SAMEA4376707) | mouse gut metagenome | isolation source: Cecum | study: EMG produced TPA metagenomics assembly of the A DSS colitis mouse model was used to assess the microbial...
CCGTCCGCTCCGCTCCGTCGTTATCCTCCTCGCAGCCGGACGCCTCCGCCCTTCGCCGCTGTCAGGCTCCGCGCACGGCTGACCACTCGGAGATATAACTCCTCCGACTTCGCGCGCCGGTCCTCGGCCCTTGCAGGGCCTGTGGTCCGTCCGCTCCGCTCCGTCGTTATCCTCCTCGCAGCCGGACGCCTCCGCCCTTCGGCCTACTCATTCAAGCCTTCGCCGATCTCCGCTTTCCCTCCCGTCCAGTTCTTCCTCCCTGTGGGACTTACCGCTCCCGCTTCTTCATCCCGTCCCCTCCTTTCCCGCCTTAGTTGTATCGTATTGCGATACAACTAAGGCAAAAAAATAGTCACTGGTTCTCAAAAATGTAAAACGCATGACTATTTGGGGCAATTGTATCTTGCCACGACACACTATATCACAGCCAGAAGTATCGTGTCAAGAAAATTTTTTCATAAATTTCAAAATTTTTGTTGCGTATTACGAAATTTATGATATACTACTCTGGAAAGGTGGTGTTCGGCATGCCCATCGGTGAAAGGATACGGCTTTCCCGCGCAACGTTGAAGCTGACACTGGAAGAGGTGGCGCAAAAGGTCGGTGTGACCCGGGCCACAGTGCAGAAATATGAATCCGGCGCCATCTCCAACATTCCCCCCGACAAGCTCAAGGCCCTGGCGGACGCCCTTGACGTCACCCCCGGCTATCTCATGGGCTGGGAGGACGCCCCCTCCCTTCTGGAGCTTTCCGCCGCCGACGGCGGGGCGGAAAACGCCGCCGCCCAGCTCCGCAAGGGGAGGCTCTCCTCCCCTCCCCCTCTTGACAACGTCATCCCCATGCCCCGCATCGTGGGCAAGCCCCGGCTGGGTACCATCGCCTGCGGCGTGCCCATCCTGGCCCAGCAGAATATCGAGGGCTACGACCAGGTCCCCGATTACATCAAGTGTGACTTCACTCTTCTGTGCAAGGGCGACAGCATGATAAACGCCCGCATCCACGACGGGGATATCGTCTGCATTCGGCAGACCCCTGAGGTGGAAAACGGCCAGATCGCGGCGGTGCTCATCGACGGTGATTTTGACGCCGAGGCCACCCTGAAGCGGGTGCGCTTCAGCGACAACGGCATTACCCTCTGGCCGGAAAACCCCGCCTACGAGCCTATGGTCTTTTCCGGCGCCGCCGCGGAGAAGGTCCGCATCATCGGCGTCGCCACCCACTTCATCAGCAAGATCGTGTGAACCGTCCGGCCCGGTGTCTCCCGCGGACTTTGAGTACGAAGGAGTTTGAGCATTATGATGCAGATCATCGCGTGGATATTATCTTCCTTTGCGGTCGGCGGGACCGTAACAGCAATTCTCTTATGAAACCCCCTCTTTTATTATTTCTTTCTCCATCGTTGTACTCTATACCCTGGCCCATCTTTTAGCCTCTTACCCTCCTCTCTCCCAAATGCGGCGTGCTGTGGTCTATGGCCGGTGGGGGTATCTCTTTTCCGATGAGAGCGGCGCTCCCCAGCGCTATATCCCCCGCTATCCGCACAAAGAACTGCTTATCAGCTGGGCCGACGCCATCTGGATCGACATGAAGCGGGATATGGACTGGTACCGTGAAAAATACGGCTCCGCCGAGCCTGTGGCCGCCGCCACTCCCGGAACCTGATCCCCTCCCCTGCCGGAACAAACAAGCCCCCGCTCCGTGTATCGGAGCGGGGGCGTTCTTGCTTCTCTAAAGGTCGGCGCTTTGCTTATTTCACGCCCATCCAGCCGGAGATGACCATCCGCTGGACCTCGCTGGTGCCCTCGTAGATCTCGGTGATCTTGGCGTCGCGCATCATGCGCTCGAAGGGGTACTCCCGGGTGTAGCCGTAGCCGCCGGTGAGCTGGAGGGTGCGGCGGGTCACGTCGGAGGCCACCTCGGCGGCCAGCAGCTTGGCCATGGCGGCCAGGTGGCTGTGAGGCTCGTGGTCCTGCTTGGCCTGGGCGGCCCGGTAGACCAGCAGCCGGGCGGCGTCCACCTTGGCCTGCATGTCGGCCAGCTGGAACTGGGTGTTCTGGAACTGGCTGATGCGGCGGCCAAACTGCACCCGCTCGGTGGTGTACTTCACGCACTCGTCGATGCTGGCCTGGGCAATGCCGATGGCCTGGGCGGCGATGCCGATCCGGCCTCCGTCCAGGGTGGTCATGGCCACCTTAAAGCCCTTGTTCAGCTCGCCCAGCAGGTTCTCCTTGGGCACGATGCAGTCCTCAAAGACCAGCTCACAGGTGGAGGAGCCGCGGATGCCCATCTTCTTCTCGTGGGAACCTACCTTAAAGCCGGGGAAATCCCGCTCCACGATGAAGGCGGAGATGCCCTTGGTACCCAGCTCCTTATCGGTCATGGCGAAGACCACGAACACGTTGGCGAAGCCGGCGTTGGTGATGAAGATCTTGGAGCCGTTGAGGACCCAGTGGTCGCCCTTGTCCTCGGCCACGGTCTTCTGCATGGCGGCGTCGGTGCCCGCGCCCGGCTCGGTGAGGCCGAAGGCGCCCAGCCACTCGCCGGTGGACAGCTTGTTCAGATACTTCTCCTTCTGCGCGTCGGTGCCGTAGGTGGCGATGGGCCAGCAGCACAGGGAGGTGTGGGCGGAGACCATGACGGAGGTGGTGGCGCAGTGCTTGGCAAGCTCCTCGCACACGCCGATGTAGTTGACGTAGCTCAGCCCGGCTCCGCCGTACTCCTCGGGCATGGGCACGCCCATCATGCCCATCTCGGCAAGCTTATGCCAGGTCTCCTCGGGGAAGCGCTCGTTCTCGTCCACCTCGGCGGCAATGGGGGCCACCTCTTTGAGGCAGAAGTCATGGAGCATGTCGAGGATCTCTTGCTCCTCGTCGGTGAAATGGAAATTCATACTCTGTTCCTCCTTATAAAATCAGGCTCTGGCCTTCTTGATCTCCTCGGTGAGGACAGGCAGCACCTCAAAGAGGTTGCCCACGATGCCGTAGTCGGCGATGTCGAAGATGGGGGCGTCGGCGTCCTTGTTGACGGCCACGATCACGTCGGAGCTGCTCATCCCGGCCACATGCTGGATGGCGCCGGAGATGCCGCAGGCGATGTAGAGCTTGGGGCCAACGGTCTTGCCGGTCTGGCCCACCTGGTGGGAGTGGGCGATCCAGCCGGAGTCCACCGCGGCGCGGGAGGCGCCGACCACACCGCCCAGGGCGTCGGCCAGGGCCTTGATGGTGGCGAAGCCCTCCGGTCCGCCGACGCCGCGGCCACCGGAGACGATGATCTCAGCCCCCTCCAGGTCCACCTTCTCGTTGTCCATCTCCTTGATCAGCTCCAGCACCTGGGTGCGGATGTCCTTGGCGTCCACCCGGACGTCCTCCTTGATGATCTCGGCGGAGGCGGCGGTGGGAGCGCACTTTTTGAACACGCCGGGGCGCACTGTGCCGATCTGGGGACGGTGGTCCGGGCAAAGGATGGTAGCCATCAGGTTGCCGCCAAAGGCGGGACGGGTCCAGGCCACGTTGCCCGACTCCTCGTCGATGTCCAGGTTGGTGCAGTCGGCGGTGAGGCCGGTGTGCAGACGACAGGACACCCGGGGACCCAGGTCGCGGCCATTGTTGGTGGCGCCGATCATCATGCTGGTGGGGCCGTACTTCTCCACCAGAGTGCAAAGGGCGATGGCATAAGCGTCGGTGGTATAGCTCTTATACTCAGGGGCGTCTACTACGATCACCTTGTCGGCGCCGTGCTCGGCGGCCTCCTTGACGGCGGCGTCCACGCCGCTGCCGATAACCACGGCCACCAGCTCGCCGCCCTGCTTGGCGGCCATCATCTTGCCCGGCGTCAGCAGCTCGATGCCCACGTTGGCGGCGGTGCCGTCCTCATTGGTCTCTACAAATACCCACAGGTCTTTGGTCTTTGCTTCCATTGTAAGCTCCCCCTTTCCTTAGATAGTGCCCGCTTCGCTGAGAAGGCTGTACAGCTTCTTAGCGGAGTTGACGTCGGTGTCTTCCTTGATCTTCACGCCGCCGGTCTTCTTCTGGGGCACGAAGGTCTTCTTTACATGGGTGGGAGACCCCTTCAGGCCAATGCGGGTGGGGTCGATGTCGGGGAACGCGTCGTCGCCCAGAACGGGGATCTCGGCCCGGTTGGCCGCCATCTTGCGCTTGATGGTGGGATAGCGGGGGTCCCAGGCGGGCTTGGTGTAGGTGACGAGGCAGGGCATCTTCACGCCGATGACAGCCTTGCCGTCCTCCAGCTCCTTTGTCACCTTGAGCACGTCGCCGTCCACCTCGGCCTCCAGGGCGTATGTGACCTGGGGCAGCCCCAGGTGCTCGGCCATCTCAGGACCGACCTGGGCGGTGTCGCCGTCGATGGCCTGCTTGCCGCAGAAGATGGCGTCGAACTTGCCCTCGGTCTCCTCGATCTTCTTCACGGCGGTAGAAATGATGTAGCTGGTAGCCAGGGTGTCCGAGCCGCCAAAGGTGCGCCCGGAGACCAGGTACGCCTTGTCCGCGGCAATGGAGAGGGCCTCCTTCAGCACGGCCACGGCCTGGGGCGGACCCATGGAGACCACCACGATCTTGGTATCGGGGTTTTTGTCCTTGATGCGGGCGGCGGCCTCCAGGGCATACCCGTCAAAGGGGTTGAGAATGCTGGGTACGCCATCGCGGATCAAGGTGTTCTTCACAGGATCGATCTTGATCTCAGTCGTGTCCGGCACTTGCTTGACGCAGACTAAAATATTCATGCAGCTTTCCTCCTATCTTATTTTGAGAAACTCGCATCAGCAGTATCATATATCTTTTGTCCGGGTTTTGCAAGGGCTTCGGCACAACTTTGTTAAAAAAATATCACTCCTTTTTTCGGCAGCGGCCTCCCCTCCCCCTCCACTTCCCCTCGCGGCAGGCCGTTTTGCAGCTAAATATGGCGCAAAATTTCACCCTACGCCATGGTTTTGGTAAATATGTCTGTCGTCTCCCGGTTTCTGCAAGTCAAAACTGTGATTCTTGCAGAAATTCTCTCTTCCCACTTGACGGCGGGAAGGGCGGAGACTATAATCGGTCCATCACAGCAAAGGCGCTGGGGCTTTGGCCCCGGCGCCTTTCTTGGTTTTACGAAGCCCGCCGTGCCATGGCTCCGGCGGCTCCACCCTACACAACGCCAGTCCCAAGGGCGGGAAAGAGGTGCGTTATGTGCTCTATCATCGGTTATTGCGGCCCTGTGCCCGATCTCAAAGGATTTGAGACCGCCTTTGCCAGGACCAGGTCCCGGGGTCCCGACGACAGCCGGGTCATCCATACGGGAAAGGGGCTGCTGGGCTTCCACCGGCTGGCCATCATGGGACTTCATCCCGAGGGGATGCAGCCCTTTGCGCTAAATGGCAGCTACTGCGTGTGCAACGGCGAGCTGTACGGCTTCCAGGCCCAGCGAGAGGCGCTGAAGGCCAAGGGCTATACCTTCCAGAGCGATTCCGACTGCGAAATTCTGCTGCCCCTGTACCGGGAGTACGGCGTGGAGATGTTCAACCTGCTGGACGCCGAATTCGCCTGCGTGCTCTACGACGGCGACGCCGGGGAGTTCATTGCCGCCCGGGACCCCATCGGCATTCGGCCCCTTTACTATGGCTATGACGGCGCCGGAGCCGTCGTCTTCGCCAGCGAACCCAAAAACCTGGTGGGGCTGGTGGACAAAATTTTTCCCTTCCCGCCGGGGCACTACTATAAGGGCGGCAAATTTGTCCGCTACCGGGATGCCGCCGGGGTGGACGCGGTGTGCCATGACGATCTGGAGACCATCTGCCAGAACATCCACGACAAGCTAACAGCCGGGGTGGAAAAGCGGCTGGTGGCCGACGCCAAGGTGGGCTTCCTCCTCTCCGGCGGCCTGGACTCCTCCCTGGTGTGCGCCATTGCCGCCAGAAGGAGCAAAGCGCCCATCCGCACCTTCGCCATCGGCATGAGCGAGGATGCCATCGACCTGAAATACGCCCGCCAGGTAGCGGAGTTCATCGGCAGCGACCACACCGAGGTCTATATGACCCCGGATGATGTCATTGCCGCCTTGGAGCCGGTGGTGGAGCTGCTGGGCACCTTCGACATCACCACCATTCGGGCCTCCATCGGGATGTATCTGGTGTGCAAGGCCATCCATGAGCGCACCGACGTGCGGGTGCTCCTCACCGGGGAAATTTCCGACGAGCTGTTCGGCTATAAGTATACCGACTTCGCCCCTGATGCCGCCGCCTTCCAGGCCGAGGCTGCAAAGCGTATCCGGGAGCTTCATATGTACGACGTCCTCCGGGCTGACCGCTGCATTTCTGTGAACTCTCTGGAGGCCCGGGTGCCCTTTGGCGACCTGGACTTCGTTCAATATGTCATGGCCGTTGACCCGGAGAAGAAACTGAACACCTACGGCAAGGGCAAGTACCTCCTCCGTAAGGCCTTCGAGAAGGGCGGCTACCTGCCGGATGAAATTTTGTGGCGGGAGAAGGCGGCCTTTTCCGACGCCGTGGGGCACTCCATGGTGGACTACCTGAAGGCGTACGCCGAAACACAGTACACCGAAGAGGAGTTCCGGGCGGGCTGCGAAAAGTATACCCACGCCCGGCCCTTCACCAAGGAATCCCTCCTCTACCGGGATATTTTTGAGAAGTACTACCCCGGCCAGGGGGAGATGATCGCGGACTTCTGGATGCCCAATAAGTCCTGGGAGGGCTGCGACGTCACCGACCCCTCCGCCCGGGTGCTGACCAACTACGGCGCAAGCGGCGTGTGAGCGACAACGGTACAACGCAAGAAGAAGGAGAGGGCACGCCCTCTCCTTCTTTTATACCTCGTATGGGGGGAACTGCCGACCTCTGTCTTAGACCCGAAGCTCGGAATACCGCTCGGTATGCTCCGGGTGCTCACCCAGATATGTGTCCAGTGCCTCCTGAAATCCCTTGTTGGCCTCTGGATGGGCAACGAGATACTCCCGCAGCCGCGCCACTGTCTGCCGGAGTGCCTCCCCCTCCTGCTTCAGCGTCAGGTTGAATTGTGCCTTGGCATATGACCGCTGTATCTCGGTGTTCTGAGGATACCGCGCAAACACTCCTTTCGACTGTTCCACGCTTTTCAAAATTTCCCTTTCGGAGCTTTGCTCTAAAGCCAGATTGACCAAGCCCCTCGCATATGCCTCCGCAAGTGTCTCATTATCTGCAAACTGCTCATGCAGCATACGCAGCTTCTCCATATTTTCAAAAAATGCTTTCCCCGTCTCTTCTCCAGGCAGATACAATAAACTAAGTCCGTATACTTCCGCGATCTCTTCATTGTCTGTAAACTTTTCCTGCAAAAGGCGCAGTTTTTTTATCCTTTCAGTAGATACTTTTCCAAGCTCCTTACTTTTTTCCAAATCTCTTGCATAAAGGGAAAACAAGCAGTCTCCATACATTTCCGCAATTTTTTCATTGTCCACAAACCGTTCATGCAGTATGCATAGCTTCTCAGTACACTCGGCGCTTATTTCCTCTGTCTGCTCTATGGATAGACGTATCAATCCTTCACCATATATTTCTGCAATTTCTTCACTGTCCACAAATTTTTTATACAAGATACATAGTTTCTCAAGACATTCAGCTCGCGCCTCTCCCGACTGCTCTACGAGTATATTGAATAGCCCCTTTCCATACTCTTCCGCAATTTCTTTATTGGCTTTAAATCTTTCGTGTATCAACCTCAGCTTTTCAACAGTGCGTGCACACTCCTCAATATTCTGCTTTGCCGATAGGTTGACCAGCCCTTTTGCGTATTCAATAGCGATCTCCACATCGTCATTTTCTGAATTATACAGTTCCTCCAACCGTGCGCAAGCCCGCTCCGTCATTTCTGGAACCTTCACCGTGATCCCAAACAGTAAATCGCTATACAGCCGTCTGAAAAGCCGTGTCTTTGGTTTTCCCTCAAAAAATGTCTCCCAGAACCAACCGTTTTCCGTTAATTTTTCTGGATAGTCTATCAACACCCGGCCAAGGAAAAACATATGATCAAAACGGTCTTCCCAGTCCTCCGGCAGCAGCAACTCACGGCTTCCCCGGTCAAAGACCTGCCGCAAAACAAGATATTCCCTTATCAGATCCGGGCAGTCCAGCAGCACCGCTTCAATATCTTCTGTTCGCTCTATGGTCTTGCCCTTTACCCTTCTCACCGCGTTGACCTCTATCTCATGCGCAACTCCTATTTGCCGCAGCAGCTCCGAAAGCGTCATGTCCAGCGTTTCCGCCAACTCATGGAGCTTGGGATACCGCTCCTTCTCTATCCCTTCCACCGGCATAACTGTATGCACGCACGCCTCCGCCAAAAGGTTTTCCAGTTCGGCCCTCAGCTTCTCTTTCCCCTTCCCTCCCGACAGCTTCTGGAGCTGTTCATAGCTCAGCTTCAGCTCCCGCTTGACCAGCTGCTCCAGCACCTGCTCCTTGTTCCAGCGGGTGGGGTCTTCATTGGCGCACCATGCGTCGGTGATCGCCATGGCGTAGATCGGACGCCGCAGCTCACCGTCGATGTTTTTTAACGTCTGCAGTAGCCGCTCCGCATGTTCCTTCCCTGACAGAGGTTTTCCCGACGTCTTCGCAAAATCCATCATGATCTCGCCCAGCTCCTCGTCGGACATGGGCTCCAGGGTCAAAAACTCCGCGTCGTAGCATTGATCGGGGACGGTATCGTCATAGGGGTCGTCCGCCCGCAGCCGCTCCACCCACTCGGCGGACCCCAGCCCTTCCCCCTCCCGCTCCATCAAAATGACCCGCAATTTCTCACTGCGGGGCGTCTTCAGGACCGCAGGCAGCCAGCTCCCCATCTCCTGGATATGGGCCTGAACGTCGTCCGCCACTATGATACAAGGCTCCACCGGCAGACCTCTGTGGGCCAGATCGGTATATTCCCGGTCCTTCAGCCAAAGGGTCGTCCACCCTTCAGCCTTCTGTTTTCTGGTAAATTCATAGAGCAGCCGGCTTTTCCCCATACCGCCGGGGCCTGTGACCGCCCACCATGCCGCCTTCTCTGGCGCCTGGAGAAAATCCGTCAGCAGCTCCTGTTCCTCCCCACGGCCCACAAAGGAAATAAAGTCGGCGTCGTACATGAACCGCCGCTCCGTTTTGACCGACTGGTCACAGCTTCTCGTGCGGCGCTCCAGCTCCGCATATTCCGCATGGTTCGTCTCCTCCAAAAGCCGCTCCAATATGACCCGTACCGCCTCATGACAGGATTCTGGATAAAAAATGGCCGATATCCCCAGCTTCCCCATTTCCGTGCATCGCCGCTCCACATCCCCGGACCGGCAGGGTAGGATCGCAAAGTGAGCCAGCCCAGGGTTGTCCGCCGTGACCTGCTGAAGGACCTCCATGGTCTTGTCCATGGCGAGGCTGCATCCCAGGAACAGCAGCTTCTTATTCTGGAACCACAGGGGCAGCTCCTTCATAAGCGCCCCGTCCTTGGCATATGCCACGTCATACTGCTTTCGCGTAAAAACCAGCTTCGCGATATCACATACTTCCGGGCCAATGTCCCCATGAAGCTTGAACAGGCAGTGGGAGTTATTCTGCCGGGCCTGGGTCAAAAGCGCTGGTTCATAGGGCGTGATCACATTTCCAAAGCCATGGCGGCACTTACCGTAGACCTCCTCCAGCACCCGGTCAAAATTCGTGGTCAGAACAAGGCTGTTGGGAAAAAGATATGGCAGGCTGTACGCCGCCGAAGCATACCATGTCTCCTCGCCGCACTTCTCTATTTTTTCATAGCTGATGATCTTTTGCAATTCAGTCAGTATCCGCGGATAGGCGTCTTGTATCTCCTGAGCCGCCTCCAACAGTTCCCCGGCAGCGATCTTCTTTTCGATCTCAATGCGCCGATCTCCATCATAAAGGAATTTTGCAAGCTCCCGCAGTACATTTGGCCAACTCTGATAACCGCAAAAGACGGACAGGCCGGCCCCCACGAAGGGGAGCACATTGCCCCCCTGGTATGCCTTTTTCAGGTCATCGTATACAGACTGGTTGTGCCTGGGGTAAAAATTCATGATCTCAGAAAATGTAATGCGCGCCAACGTCCCCGCCCCCATTCACAGTTGTGGTTGGTAAATTGTACCACAAATTGTGGCTGCTTTCAACAATTCCACCGCCGTTTCCCCCTTTTTCTTCCCTCCTCCATAAAATTAGCGTCTCAAATTGCTACCCGCCTGTCTTTATCCCGCTGGACGGCAACTGGGAGTCCTCGAAGCCATGGGTTCTGCTCTGCATCAAATAAAAAGAGAGGAGCAACATAAGCTGCTCCTCTCCTGGTCCGAGTGGCGAGACTTGAACTCACGGGGGCTTCGCTCCGCTCCCGCCCCCGCCACGGCGGATCAGAATGGAGGCCGTGAGTTCTGCTCTGCATCAAATAAAAAGAGAGGAGCAACATAAGCTGCTCCTCTCCTGGTCCGAGTGGCGAGACTTGAACTCACGGCCTCTTGACCCCCAGTCAAGCGCGCTACCAACTGCGCCACACCCGGATATTCAATTTTCTTTCGGGGCGCTCCCCGAAAGGGCTTAATTATCTTAGCACAATTCTTTCCCCTTGGCAAGCCCCTTTCCGAAAAAATTTTCCCTTTTCCCCCTCCCCCGCTCCAGCCCGGACAAAACACCCGGTCCCGGAGCGTCCGCACACCTTTTCTCCTCCTGGGCATAGACTGAATCGGAAGACCAAATCTTCCTCCAAACTCATTCAGGAGGTATACCAATATGCCTGAAAAGGTCATGCCCGGCCCTGTGGCGGATTGCGCCGGTATCCGCGAGGCCGTATGCGTACACACCAGAAAGATCATGGACGCCTGCCGTGAGGAAGATATAGCGCTGTAGAGATATTAGGCCCCGGATAATAGTCCGGGGCCTAATTTATATGTCTGTGCCGTCCGGGAACCTAAAGCAGCAAAAAAACTCTGCACCAAGGGCTTCGGCAATCCTTTCCAGATCAGCGGATGAAAACTTTCCCGCCTTCATCCGCTGTCCAAAAGCCTGTGGGGACGTGCCAAGTCTCCTGGCCAGTTCCGCTTCCTTTACATCGGCATACGCTTCCGCCATCTTAATTTTCTTTGGGATATCCATAGTATCTCACCCCCCCTTATAACGCATATTGTAAATGTTTTCCTTTTTTATGTCAAGGGATTCTTTTTGATAATACAGGAAAATATTTAAGGAAATGCTTGACAGGCGAAAGGAAATCCTTTATAATATGTAATGTAAGGAGGAGCTGACGGAGGCCCCTCGGAAAGGAGGAAAACGGATGGCAGAGAAAGGCAAAGAAGAAGCCCTGCGAGAGCTTCTCCGGCTGTTGGCTGATAATCCTGACCTGGCGGAACGGATAACAATCACCATCAAGCCCAACAAACTCAAGCAGGGCAAGACCAAGGGCTAAAGCCCGGTGGCCTATGGGGGAGGGGTTGCCTCCCTCCCCCATAGGATACCACCTCCGGGCCAGAAATACAAGGAGGAAATCGTAATGCTTAAAGTTAAAAACGCTTACTACTGCCGCCAACTCCCCACCAAATTACTGATTATCTTAGAGGACGGAAACCACTATCTTACCAACGTCCACCCATTCCGGCACATCACTCAGGCCGAACTTACCCCCATCCCCCTGTATGACACGAGGCGCCCAGAGCGCTTTTATGACGAATATGACTGCATCCCCGATTATATTTTGCCCTTTTATGGACTGCAGGTCAAGGAGGCGCAACAATGAGAGTCATGAGAGTCGCCATCTACATCCGAGTATCCACCCTCGACCAAGCCCTAAAAGGATACTCATTAGACGCGCAGCGCCACATCCTGGAGCAGTGGGCAAAAGACCACGGGCATGAGATATATGCCGTCTATGAGGACGCCGGTATCAGCGGTAAGGATATCACCCACCGGCCAGCCTTGCGCCAGCTGTTGGCTGACGCCAAGAAGGGAAGCTTTGACCTCATCCTTATATGGGCCTTATCTCGGCTTACCCGGAGCGTTGCGGATCTGTACAACACATGGGATCTGTTGCGTCTACACGACATCGACATCAAGAGCCACACGGAGCCCTTTGACACCTCTACGGTGATTGGTCGGGCAATGATGGGTATCCTGGGGGTCTTTGCACAGATGGAGAGGGAGCTCACAGCCGAACGCGTTAAAGCGGCAATGGCCGAACGAGCCGCCCAAGGGAAACGCACCTGTAACGAGGTGCTGGGCTACGACCTGGATGGCCCCGATAGCCTCAAGATCAATGAGGCAGAGGCCGAGAGAGTGCGGTACATTTTTGACCGCTACCTGGAATATCGCAATCTGTCAGCTGTCGCAGAGCTATGCTCCCTCAAAGGATACGTCGGCAAGCGCGGCCGCAAATTTAAGGCCCAGCACATCAAAACAATTTTGAGCCGTCCCATCTATGCAGGATATAACAGTTATATGGGCCAGCTCTACCAAGGCAATCACACGCCCATCATCCCTCTATCGCAATACAAGCGGGTGCAACGTCTGTTGACCCGCAGAAAGGAGCTGGCATGACATGAACAGATACCGCAGAAAAGACCTCCGAGAAATCTCTGCCCAGGTGGAGGAGCTGAGGGACGCCCTTGAAACCATCAAGGGCGACGAAGAAGAGTACCTGGAGAATATGCCCCAAAACCTCCAAGGCTCAGAGCGATACGAAACGGCAGAGGAGGCCGTGTCCAACATGGAGGACGCCATCTCCAGCCTGGAGGACGCCATAAGCAGCATCGGCGAGGCTATCGGCGAGGATTGAGGCCACAAAACAAAGGCTCCAGGATCAAGTTGATCCTGGAGCCTTTGTGTCATGCGTCGGGCGGTTTCTCGGCGTCGCCGGCGGCGTCCACAGTGTCCTTCAGGGCGGCAATGACCCGCCGCAGCCAGGGGGGGACGCCAGAGCCGAGTTTGCCGATGTTCTCAATAATGCTGCCGGCCTCGGTAAGTATGTACCAGACGATCACCAACGGTCACAAAAGCACAGTGTAGTGCAGCGGGAGACCAGGCACGTTATCCAGCAGCAGCCCCACCACCAGATCCAACACGCCGGACATCAGCACTGCAACGATGCTGCCCAGCTTATGCCAGCAGCCGTCCCTGGCCACCTTGGAGGACCATGTACCCGCCTGTATGGCTGCCCCCATGCCGGTGGCCACGTCGGCGGCCATACAGGCGGCCCAGGCAAATACCAACCACCCAAACCAGCCCCACAGGGCCGTCAGGAGCGCCAGGATGGCGGCTATGGTCTCTTTAAGATGTTTGACCTTTTCCATCTTTATTCCCCTCTCCGGGCCTCCTAGGAGGCCTCATGGTAGTTTTTGAGCATCTGCCACACCTCCGCCCGGGTGCAGGGGTCGGCGGGGCGGGTACCGTCGGCGGTAATGCCAAGGTCTTTTGCCCAGGTCTGAGCCTCGGCGTACCAGGGCGGCTCGGTGTCTAATTTGGACACCGGGGGCTTGTCCGCTTTGCTGGCGTAGTTAGGGCAGCAGTAACCCCGGATATAGCGCGCATTGACGCTGATCTCCCGGTAGCCAACTACGCTACCGGGGGTCTTGTTGCCCTCCACGACGGTAATCATGCTGCCTACCACCTTGACCACCATGCCAACATGATCTGGAGCTCCCGTGCAGTCCACTACGCCGTTATCATCTTGCCAGTCGTACATAATAAGATCGCCGGGCTTGGGTATATAGGCGTCATCCTCCATCCAGCATCCCAATGCCTTATAGAGATTGATAAGCTCCCCGCAGCTGCACTCCACCGGCATAATGTCGGTAAGGCCCTCCGCAATTCCGGCAGCAGACACAGTGGCTGCGCACCAGTACATGGTATAGCTCATGCGGACGCCCCGCGGGAGGGGGCGGTGGCTATTGTAGATGTCAATGATCTCGTGGTGGGTAGCATCACCCATTCGGGCGCCAACCCATCCTTGCATCCGGGACACCACCCGGCTACGGATCTCAGGCTCGGTCATTTTATCGTTGCCTCCCTTTTGATTTTTGTCACTTGGGCCTTGGTGAGCCGTCCGGCGGCTACCAGGGCGTCCAGGCGCTTGTCGTCCCACAGGCGGGGGTAATACTGTTTTGCCAGCTCGTAGGTGGTCATAGCTCCACCCCCTGCATGGCGGCCAAAAAGTCCACATCGGCCCGCAATTGCTCCTGGGCTGTGGGCGGAGGCGCCGGGATGGCCGCGCGGTCGGCGGCGATCTCCTCCTCCGTCCGGGCGACCACATGGCCGTCCTCCCACTTGTAGAGGGGGATGCCGTCCATATCATATAGGGATGGATTTTCCTCCCCGCCGGGATAAAGTCGGAATGGATAGCCGCCCTGGTCGGTGAGGAGCTGGGTCTGGTCGGTGGGTTGGCGGTTGGGGTGGGGACCGTCACTCCAGCCGTCAATGATACGGCCCAGGTCATCGGTAACTATGTAGTGCCGATTGCCGGGGAGATCCTGAGGTTCCTCGGGAATGATGTTTTCTTTGGTATACATGCTAAACCTCCTCACAAGTTGGAATTAAAAAGTGGAGGATTTGGGGATTTCCATGACAACAGGCAACCATCATTCAATCCGTGATTTTGTTTATATGCGATGATCATTACATATCCCGGGCCATACCCCTGCACGTTAAAAATAAAGCCGCTCTGGAATTCATTTTTAATGGTAGTGACTGCTAAATCATCTGCGTTCTCGATAGTTGGTCTACCGCGTAACGATGTCGGAACGGGAACCATAAAGAATAAATAATCTGTTCCGTTCAGCACTGAAGCACGTACTCTGAGATCACTATTTGCATACCTGAATGGGATTTGATACCTCTGGCACTTCTCCAACTCCAGCGCAAAGTTGGGCGGCGGGTCGTTGAGCACCCAGTTACCGTCGTCATCCTGGTGGGACAGGGTCTGATTTGAGCCTTCTTCCAGCTTGGCGGCAGAAATTTCAAGGTAGTTCCCAACAGCGTTACTTAACATAAGTTGTCCGATATTTACAAAACTCAGAATATCATCTACTGTTAACGTATAGGTAAAAGAATACAGCCCCCAGTTAATAGTGGAAGTTGGAGTATAATCATAAAACTTTTCGCCAGCGCTTTTGAAGCCAAAAGTAAGGCGTGTGGTTGCATTCCCTCGTGCAAGGATAGACAGCGTAAGCGTTGTCCCCGCCTTAAATTTGTAATTTTCAAAAACCTGTTGCGGACAAGGAGGGTTATAGATAGCAATCAGTTTTGTAACTCTGATACAGTCCTCCAGAATATCAAGTTTTGTGTTGCCGCCATTAACACCAATAGACCACCTGTCAATGGTATATCCCGATTCCGTGTACTCGGTCTTACCCCTCTGGTTGACCGGGAACCGTCCTCCCCCCTGCTGACTACCGCCGCCGATGAAATACCAGTTGTCCAACAGGTTGGGATTGGCCTGGCGGAGGGCTTTTGTGAGGATATCCTCCACCTGTTGGCCGGTATAGCGGCTATCAAATAACTGTAACTTGTCCCCGCCGGGGAGGATAATGTCTCTGCTCATATGTACGCTCCTTTCTCAGGCGGCAGGGTCGGTCCAATAGACCCAGATGCCGCCATATCCACCGTTGGCGCCGCGGCTCCCCTTGCCTCCCGGCGCCTTTGGTGCAGGGGCGATGATGCCGCTTGGTGCGCGATGATTGCCCCACGTGGCGCCAGATGACCCACCAGCTCCAGCTCCGCCACCACCGTTACCCCCGTCACCACCTGATCCATACGCCGTGGCATCAGCGGGCGACTGGGCGTCTGCCCCGGCGCCGCCAATCAGGCCGGGTACTGGAGTGGCTACCTGGGCACTGTCGGTAGCGTCCTGGCCGGGCTTACCGCTAACGCCATAGGCCGGTCCTCCACCAAAGGAGCCAAGCCTTGCTATGTCAATGTACCCGGTATCCCACTCCTTGCGTGTGCTCGGATAGCTCACACCCGGCCCATAGCTGATACCGTTAATGGTAATTGTGTCCCCAGGCACTACTTGGCCGTCCTTATTCTGGCCGCTGCCCTTTCCGCCATCTACGCCCACACGCCCCGGCAGAGCATACACGGCGCCGGAGATCGGTTCTTGCCAACCATTGGGGTAACGGGTCCCCGTGGCCGAGCTGTACTCGCCAAAGATGCTCTCGCCACCGGCGGTGCCGGGTACGGACGCATCTCCAGGCATACCGCCTACTCCCGGCTGGCCGCAGGTAAAGGCAATCTGCTGACCAGGAGTAACTGGGATGTCCACTACAAGCACCTTGCCGTTGTCTCCTGGCTGGCCGGCTTGACCTGCCGCACCTCCGCCACGGGCCAGATACTGCCATACAAATATGCTTGCGCCTACTGTTGCAGGGTACCAGTCCTCGCGATACTCCGCATCCTCCGCCTCCCCACCGTCCGTGCCGGAGGCGCCGCCGCTGCCAGCCTGCATGATGGCCACCCGTAGCAGGGTCACACCGTCAGGGACGGTAAACACCCCGGTGCCGGTGAGCAACTGCACCCGGTTAAACTGGGCGGTCTCCGGCTTGGGCGTATAGTCGGTGATGATGGTACACCGGGCCTTGAGGTTGGACGACACAGTCAACTCCATCCGCTCCAAAAAGCCAACGGCAGCCTCCCCGAATGGGTCGGTAAAGGCGATCTGGTCACCAGAGCGTTCGCCCTCTAGGGAGAGCTCCGCGGTGACGGTCCGGGCGGAACTATAGTAGGACAGCAACCGTCGGGCCACGTTATAGGAGTTAGTGCGGTTGACCAGGGTAACGTCGGAGACCCGGACGATGTTTTCCTCGTGGGCGTCTGCGTTCTCCGCCTGAAGGGATATAATCCGGGTGAGATGGGTATAGGGCCTGCCGGTGAGGACGCCGCTGCCGCTGACAACGGCCCAGTTAGGGCCGCTACTCTGGATGGTCAGGGTGCCGGTAGTCTGGAGGTCAAAAATCGGGGCCTGGTCAAAGGGCACAAAGACGTTAACGGCGGCGGTGGCCGCAGAGTTGTCAAAAAGGATGACCGGGGCCACGCCAGCGAGCTGCTGATAGCTGTGCTCGGTGACCTCCACGGCGGTGGCCGGAATATCATCGGTAACACCGCCCGTATTGTAAACTCGTCCAATCCTCACAGGCTTTGGAGCCCCGGAGAGGAAGCCAAAGACCATGTCGCCATTGTCGTCCTTTTTAATTGCCACACCATAGGCAAGAAGCAGTTGGTGCAGATTTGTTCTTCGGCTGGCAATGGGTAGCCAGTTGTAGACCTCCAGTGCCGCCACATCGGGAGAAACACTAAAGGGCACGACGCCGCCAATGACTTCCGATAGGACAACGTCAAAAGTTTGACCGTTATAGACCCCGCCCAGGTGCTGTAACCGATCCAGCAGGCCGACAGCGGAAACAGCGGTGATCTTATAAAAATGGGGCGGGGTACGATGGATCCGTCGAGTGTAATACTTCCCCACCAGGATACTGCCTCGGTAGTAATAGATCGGCGTGCCGTAGGGGATCGCGCGAAGATCCGGCTGGGTCAGGATATGAGTAAAGAGATAACCATCGGCGGTATATATACCGTCATAGTCCTGGGGGGCAAAGACCTCAGTTTCCATGCGCTTGGGATAGGAAATGGTGGGGATAAGCTGATCCCACGACAGCTCATCCCCCACCAGATCCACCGCAGTGGCGCCGGAAAGAGACTTAAAGGTAGGCTCGTATGGAGTAGGCTTCTTACCACCCGTAAAAACAAAAAGCGGCGCCGACGGATCACCGACAATGATCTTATCGTTAAGCTCCATGCCGTCACCTCGACCTCAGGGTCAGCACAGGGCCGTGGAACATGGTACCCCGGTCGACAATTAGGCCCACCTTTTGCTCGCCTATGGCGCCATTAAACCACCCCGTTATCACAGCGTTTTGCCGGGTGTCAAAATAGGTCACCGGCACAAAGGTTGACCAATAGACCGCCTCCTGTAGGGTGGCAAGCTCATCGCTCCACAGTGCGTTGAGCGGCCATGTGATGACCGGGCGAAGATCTACCAGGTCAATAAATAGATCGCCGTTGAGCATTTGTCCGCTGTTAGGGCCGGTGCGAGGCTCGTAGACGATGGTATACTCCCGCCGGGAGGCGGCCTCGGTAAAGTCCACGCCGTTGATGGTGAGGGGCATTCGCTTGGCCATGAGGTCAACCTCCCTGCACGTAGGATGGGCCGATGCGCCGGGCCTCGGCCTGGTTGTAGCGGTACTGCTTCCGGGCCAGCACCTCTCCGTCCAGCTCCAGAGTGATGGGGATGACCACATCGTTGGCCGGCACGGTAGCCTGCGCGGCGGGAACCGCTGCAGCGGTATCGCTGCTAGTTCGGGCTGCGTAGGTAGGCTGGGTGAGATCCATCTCCATATTGCGGGCGATCTGGCGCTGCCAGTCCGTACTGACCGTGGGCGTAAAGGTCATAGACCCCTCAATATCCCGCTGGACGCTGCCAAAGGCTTTGTCCCAACCCTGGCCAAGCCCGGCGGCCATGTTGTCGCCGATGCCGGCAAAGACGGTGGACGAAGAATGGATACCCAGAAGATCCTTGATGGCGTCTACTACGGCCTTAAAACCGGCCTTGACCTTGTCGATCAGCCAGGATATCTTAGCGCTGAAGCCCTTCCACGCACCCTCAATAATAGAGGTACCAATAGTCCAGGAAGCCTTCAGGAAGGCCGCAGCGATACTCGGCCAGGCGGCCAGTACCTCGGGGATCGCGTCGATGATGGCTCCCGCCAGAGTGGTCATGATCTTGGCGCCCACCTCGGCGATTTTTGGGAAGGTCTCAGAAAAGCCCTCCGCGAAATCAGTAATGGCGTACGGGATCCATGCCAGGAGGTCAGGCAGCCACTCATCCAGACCTTTAACGATTCCCTCAATGATGGCAGCGCCAGCCTCCATAAATTGGGGCGCATTGTCCATAAGGGTGGAGAGTAGCCGGAACAAAAAGCCCACGGCGTTGTTGAGCAGATCAGGAATGGCATTTTCCAGCCCCTCGCCGATCTTAGCGCCCCACTCCGGCCCTATATCGCCCAAAAGATCAATGCCGTCCAGCAGTCCTTGAGCCAACATAGCGAGTAGCTCTCCCCCAGCATCCAGGAGCTGAGGGCCTGCCGCTTGGAGAGCGTCAATGATAGTAGGTACTGCCTCCGCCACAGCCTCCACGATCCCCGGCAGGGCCTCGGTGACGCCGGTAGCCAATCCAATGACCAGGTCGGCGCCGGCGGTCAGGAGAGACGGTAGCACGTCCTGGATCATCTGAGGCAGCGCCTCAGCAATGACCGGCGCCAGCTCAACGATGACCTGGCCCATACTGCTCAAAGCAGTCTGGATCACCGGCACAAGGTTTTGAGCCACAGTGCCCACGCTCTCCACCAGGTTGTTGATGAGCTGGTCCAGGTCGGCGTTTTCATCGGCCATGCCGGTGACCAGGTTAGACCAAGCCGCCCCCATACTGTTGATACTGCCCTGGATGGTGGTGCTGGCCTCCTTGGCCGTGGTCCCGGTAATGTGCATGGAATCCTGGATCACATGGATCGCCTGGACGATATCGGCAAAAGAGGAGATATTAAACTTAGTGCCGGAGAGCCGCTCGGCGTCCTTCAGCAGCCGCTCCATCTCTTCCTTGGTGCCTCCATACCCCAGCTTCAGGTTGTCCAGCATGGTGTAATTTTGCTTAGCGAACCCCTGGTAGGCATTCTGGATAGAGGCGATGTCGGTGCCCATTTTATTGGCGTTGTCCGACATGTCGATAATGGCCTGGTTGGCCAGCTCGGCGGCCTTATCGGTATTGCCATACAGGCTATTGAGCAAGCTGGCGGAAAAGCCGGTGACGGCCTCCATGTACTGGTTGGCGGTCATTCCAGCGGTCTTATAGGCATCGTTAGCGTACTTTTTGACGGTGCTGGCGCTGGTGCGGAAGAGGGTCTCCACGCCGCCGGTGAGCTGCTCAAACTCGGCGTAGCCTTTTACGGAGGCACCCACAAGGCCGCTGACGGCCACAGTAGCGGCGAGAACAGCGGCGGCAACCACTTTTCCCGCTACCTTGGCCGCACTGCCAAGTTTTGAAAATGCGCCCTCCAAGGTCCCAATGGATTGCGCGCTCTTTGTTGCCGCTACCTGTTGGTCGTCCAGCAACTCGTTGTTCTGGGTGATCTCGGCGTTGGCTTTGTTGATCTCGGCCTGGGTCTTATTGACCGCCTGCTGGTACTGCTGGGTCTTTTGGCTGCTCTCGCCATATTCACGGGCGCTTTTCTCCAGCATCTCTTGTTGGAGCTTGAGACGCTCATTGAGGCCGGAGACGGTACGCTCAAGCACGTCATTTTTGGCACTGAGTGCCGCCGCGCTCTTCTCCTGGCCAATAAAGGCGGAAGTGACAACGGCCATCTCGCTGCCCATCGTCTTGAGGCCGGTGTTGATGTCCCGGAGCTGGCGCCGAAATTCGGCTTCACCGTCCAGCGACACCTTTGCGCCGATGTCATAGGCCATTATGTCACTCCCTTTCCAGCAGAGCCCAGAAGTCGTCCTCCTGGCGGTTTTTGCGGGTAAAGCCCTCCTCCTTGATCTGCTCTATGGCGATCAGATCAAGGAGGAGGCCCAGGGGCAAATCTAAGGTTTGGTCGTACGAGAGGCCGAGGTGGAGCCCGTACCAGAGCCACCACGTCGGGCCGGTTTTGCCGGGGGCTTCCCCTCCGTGGCCTTTGCTTTTTTTGGGGGCTTAGCCTCCACTTCCCGGCTGGTGCCGGCGGTCATGGTGGCCTGGATGGCCTCGCTCATGTGGATGATCTCCGTAGGATCGGAGAGGTCGAGGATCTCATCGGCGGTGAGGGGCGGGGCGTGCTCAATGCCCTCATGCTCGGCATAGCGGTCGCCGGCGTCCATCATCTGCTCCAGCACCCACAATGAGGTCTCCATAGCCTTTCCGGGGTCGTCCTTATTCTGGAGGGCGTCAAACATCGCCTCCAGGGAGCCGTAGCGCTTGGTGATGGACAGGGTCACGCGGGTAGAGAGGCAGAGGATCCGCTCTTTACCCGCCAGGGTAATGGTGGCCGTTCTCATGCGTCGGCCTCCTCATCCTCAGGAGCGGGCGGGCTGGGCACGTCGTCGGGAATGTTCAGGAAACTGCGGATGAGCAGCTCGGCGTCAGCCTCGGTGTCCAAAAGAGAGGACTTGCGCCGCCAGGGGTGCTTTTCCGCGTCCGACCGCATCACGGTGCCGTTGAGGGTGGAGGTCTGCCAATTCACCGGCTCTCCCTGGGTGACGGCCTGATCCCCGGGGGTGGAAAGCTGCACCTTATTGAGGATCAGGGCCACATACTTGTACTGGCCGTTGATCTTTTTCTTGAGGATCCCACCCACCCCGATATAGGGGGCGTTGGAATCGTCATCGTCGATATACCAGGCCGCATCCTTGGTAGTAAGCCCGGTAATACCAGACACGGCCTCCTTGCGGGTGCCCAGCACCTGACTTCCCACCTCCGGGAGCAGATCGTCAGTGGAGATGGCCACCTGGCCGCCGGTAAAAGCGCTCTCGCTCTCCGCCGGGGCATTATTCGCGTACAGGATATTGGCGTCGGCATCGTTGAGGGTAAGGGACAGTTCCGTGAACTTACCCAAGACACCGCCATTGCTGTATGTAACGGTGTTGCCGACGGCTTTATAGATGGCGTAATAGGGTTTGCTGAGGCCGATGGTTGCCATGATTCAGGCTCCTTTCTGTCGTGTCCACTTTGGACACGGGACTTACTTCATAATTTTTTCGATGCTCTTGTCTACGGAACGACCCATGGCCTCCAGCACCGCCTTGCGGAGCCGGGCGACCGTCCGCTTAAAGACGGGCTGGGCGTTCATGTAGCTTGTGCCCCGCTCGATGCTGCGGGCCACCATCTGGTTGGGCTGGCCGCTGGGCCAGCGCTTGGTTCGGACTTTGTTGTAGCCGTCAAAGCCCACCTTGACGTCGTAGACGCCCAGGTCGTTTCGCATCTTGGCGATACCCAGGGAGTTGAGGAGGCCATAGACCTGGATGGTCTTAGGCCCCCTCAGCCTCTCCCCGTCGGGGGCAAAGCTGCGGTCGTCAGTTTCCAACCCCTCGATGTCCTCGCGGATGGCATCGGTCAGGATATTGGCGCCGTCATAGAGCGCCTCGCCGATGACCTCATCTTTGAGCTTCCGCTCCAGGCGGGAGATGGCCTGCTCATAGCTGGTGAGGCCCTTGATCTGCATCTTGGCCATTACGCCACCTGCCAGTCCCACGACCAGTGGAAGAAGCCGGTCTCCTCCTCATAGCCCACGCTCACAATCTAGGAGGAGATGGAGGAAGCTTCGAATGTCTCGCGTAGGGGGTGCGCAGAGGGGTGTATGTCCTCTTTGGTGTAGAGGTCGGTGGTGCCGGTCATGGCCTTTTCCACATGACGCCCATCGGCCACCAGATCGTTGGCTTTGTCCTCCATCCAGACAAAATAGCGGTCGGACTGGAGCCGCTCGGCGTGGCTGACGGCGTCCGTGACAGCCGTGTGGGCCGCTATGATACGCTCATACCATGTCACTGGCTATCACCTCCGGCCACGTTGAGGGTCTGTGCCACCCGCACAAGGGTCAAGTCCAGACTGGGAGAGTATACATCTCTTGCCTTGGTAGCCCGGTCGATGCGGTATTGGGTATCCGTCCCCCGGATGATGGCCACGTCCTGGCTGTCAACCGGGAAGCCATGAGGCACCCTGAGGATCTTCTCAATCTGGATCTGGTTTTGCCGGGCCAGGTAGTCACGCTGGATGCCGACGCTCTGCTCCGAAAAAGCCAGGGTGCCTTTGAGGATCAGCGCCGGCGCCGGCTTATAGCCCGGCTTAGCGGTGTCCTCCACCCGGTAGATGTCTACGAGGCCGTCGTTGTAGCTCTGGCTGATGCCATTCTCACGGGGACGGTACGGTGCTTTCCACATAGGCCGCCACCTTCCTATCGTTTTGCATGGCCAGGATGCGGTTTTGGTAGTTGGTCTCGAAGACGTCCAGAGCGCTGTCTCTGGCATAGCGGACATACTCCATGAGGAGCGTCCGGGGCTCGCCGGTGACGGTGTAATCCGCCTCGGCGCCGTACTTGCCATCCAGATAGGCCATGCCGGAGAGGATCATCTCGGTATATTTCTTGTCCGTGGCCGGATCCTGCCAGGTGACGTCAAGGAAAGCCTTGACGTCACCCAGCAGGCCGGCAGGGACTTCGGTCCGCGGCGTGGCCATCAGGACTTAGTCACGGTGACGGTGTACTCCTGGGTGGTGGTGCCGTTCTCGGCGGTCACCTTGACCACCAGAGTGTTGGAGCCGTCGGCCCAGGTCAGGGCAGAGCCGTTGGCCACCTGAGTGCCGTTGAGGGTCAGCTCCATGGTCGCGCCGGCGTCAGCGGGGACGGCGTTGACCACGTTGGTGGCGTTGGTGGTTGCCGCGGTGTAGCTGGTGGTGTCCGCAGCAAAGGCCGGGCTGAGAGTGGCAGCGCCCAGGGTCAGAGAGGACAGGGTGGCGTCAGAGCTGGCCGTCCGGCCATCCACGACCTGGACCTTGTTGACGGGCACCTCCAGGTTGGAGATGTCCAGGAACTGGAAGGCGTTGTTGTCCATGGGGAAGCCGTTGGAGAAGCCCTTGATCAGATACACCCGCTTATCCTGCAGGAACTGGGCGTGGTCGGAATAGTCGATGCGGCCATCCTTGGGGCTGCCGAGAGCCGCAAAGTAGCGGTAACCCAGGCCCAGCACGGCCTTGCCCAGCGGCATGGCATTGGACTGGATGATGGTCATGGGATAGGGCTTTTCCTCCCGATAGGTGCCGTCAGGCCCCTTGACGGTAAAGACGGGGAAAACGCCCTTGAAGTAGTCAACAGGGTTGACCACGAAGATCACATCATTGACATAACGGGTGAGGCCGTTTTCACTCTGGGCCAGCAGGCTCAGAAGATTGCCCAGCGTCCGCACATCCAGGGAGTTGACCACGATGAGGGTCTTCTGGGGGTACACGCCGCCGGTGACGGTGACGTTATCCCCCACCTGACGGGTCATGCCGATAGGCTTGCCGTTGCCGTCACCGTTGACGATGCCCGCCTCCAGGCCGTTGGCAAAGGCCTCGTAAAGCACCTCACGGACGTAGCGATCCAGCCACTCCGGCCCCAGCTCCAGCGCCTCTCTACAGACAGGGATAAAGGCGGAGAGCTTGAGGAGATTGGTATCGGCCACCTTGAAGCCGGAGACCAGCTCCTTGACGATCTCATCGCACAGCTCGCCCCAGGCGGCCTCCTGGTAGCCGTTGGCGTTATAGATCATCTTGATGGCCGCGCCGGTGGGAATGAAATTGATGTGGGACAGCAGGGGATGCTCAGTGCGGAGACGCTCAAAGACCCGCTCGATGACGGTCTGAGGCATGACCACATCCAGGTTGGCCAGGGCCTGCTTGGGGTCATTGGAGGCCATAGCGGCAGCCAGCTTCTGATAGTAGTCCCGCTCCTGGGAGGTGAGGACAGCCTCACCACGGGAGGCCCGCACCTGAGCGTCCAAGGCCTGTCGGGCCTCGCTCACCCGCTGCTCCACCTCCTGGAGCATATCGTCATGGATGCGCTGCGTGATCTGGCCGAAGGTCTCGGAGACGCCGTCGGCGTTGTTGGCCAAAATGTGCTGCTGGAGCTGCTGACGAAGCTGGTCAAGGGTCAAGGGCTGGCTGTCATTGGTTTTCATAATGTTTTCTCCTTTCAGATTTTGGAAAACAGGTTAAGGATGGTGTTCTGCTGGGGCTGGGGCGGCTCGGCGGGGGGCGTAGGCTCCGGGCCGGGCTCCGGCTGAGGATTAGGTACAGGGTCGGCAGCAGGCGTAGGCTCGGCAGGCGTGGCCTGATTGGTGAGCTGCCGGAGCTGGGCCGAGAGCTGCTGGTGGGTCTGGAGCATCTGCTCAAGGTTCTGGTTGGCCCGCTTGAAATATTCCTGGGCCGGGGTCATGTCGGAGTCATAGTCCTCCACCCGGTCCGCAAGACCAAGCTCGACGCACTCCTGGGCGGTGAGCCAAGTCTCTGCGGCCTCGATCTCGATCAGGCGCTCCTCGGTGAGCTTGTCGCCGGCCTTGAGCAGATAGGCCGACCGGCCGGTGGCGTTCATAATCTCCAAGTCATCCGCAGCCTTGCGGAGCTGTGCGGAGGTGCCAGCCGCCACCATGGACATCTCATGCAAAAACATGAGCGTGTTACGGGGCATGACCACCTCATCGCAGGCCATGGCGATCACCGAGGCAATGGAGCAGGCCCAGCAATCGATGTACGCCGTCTTATGGGCGGCGTGCCGCTTGAGCAGGTTATAGATGGCCGTGCCCTCAACCACTGAGCCACCCCGGCTGTTGATGTGGACATTGATCTGGGTGACGTTGGGATGCTCAGACAACACCTGCCGCAAGTGGTTAGCGCTGTTTTCGCTCTCCACCCAGTGTCCAAGCCACCCATCGTCCACATAGGTCTCATCCTCCACATAGCCGTAGATATAGAGATCCAGAACACCGGGGTCTGCCTGCTGCTTTACTTCCCACATGGGCTTGTACGGTCTCATAGCGTTTCTCCTTTCTACTCGCCCATGGGGGTGGTAAGCTCGGTGACCTCAGCGATGTTCTTCGTGAGGTAGTGTTTATCCGCCCAAGGCTCGTTAATTGGTGCCTGTCCAAGCGCGCGCAAAAGGTCATTGATGCTATACAGCGCCGAGCCCACCAGCTTTTCCACGTTGGCGGCCTGGTTGAACAGGTCATAATGGATGATGGAGGAGCTGTCCACCCGCACATAGTCACCCTCGGCCCATTTTTCATAGCCGTAGCGCTTTCGGTTGATCTCCTCCTGGAGTTGGTCGCACAGAGGGTCGATGACGTAGGTCAAAAAGCGGTTATTGGCGTCATTGGTAGCCTCCACCTTGCCATTGACCAGAACGGCAGGAATGAGGAAGCCACGGGCCGTAAAGTTGAAGATGTCCTCCATCAAGTTGCGGATGTCGCTGCTGTCCTCGTAAGAGCCCCTGCTCCCGGAAGATCCAATTACCCGCTCAAAAGAATAGCCGTCAAACTCAGGCAGCACGCCGCTGGGGTTGTCCAAAAAAGGCTTAACTTGCTGCGCGATCATATTGGCAAAGTTGGCCTGGAAGTTATCTGCGCCGCTGGCAAGCTGGGAGATATGTACTTTCCAATGCTCACCGTGATCCCAGTTGTACTGTTTGATAGCCAGACTGGCCATGGTCTGCCAGCTCTGCATCAGCTGATCCAGTACCGGGCGGATATTCTTGTAATTAAGATAGAAGTGGAGGACTTCGCTCTCCCGAAAAGTCTTATTAAATTTCAAGTTCCCAACGACGACCTCGGTATACTCGTTTTGACGGGTGACCTGCCTCTCCCCCATATTCCACGAATCCGCTACCGCCAAGCTCTCCAACCCATCCCGACGCCGAACTGCGACCACAAGGGCCTCGTTGTTGCGGTAGAGCTGATCAATAAGCTGGTGAAGAAATACCGTACTGTTTTGGTTGACATTGGGCTCCACGTTCCAAAGCCAGTACTCCTGCCCTTGGATTTCTTTCTTTTGCCGGTAGGTGCGGAACTCGCACCGCCCGATGGCGTTAGCCACCATGGACACGCAGATAGAAAAGCTCAGCTCCCGCAGGGTGTATTCTGCTGCCGCCGCGAAAAGCTCCTTACAGCTCACCTCTTGATAGGTGCCACCGCCGTCCTCTTTCTGTCCCAGCAGCCATGCAAACAGTCCCATAGATCAGTCCTTTCCCCGGTGTCCAGTGTGGACACCGGCTGTTTTCCGCGTGCAGTCACCAGCCCACGGCTGCCATGATAGGCTGCACAGGCTCGCCGGTACCCAGCTTGTCCTCAACGCACATGGCGGCCACCATGGCCATGAATGGGTCTGTCTTCCGGCTCTTTGGCTCGATCTTAGCGTAATAAAAATTGCCTGTATCGGAGCCGACACGCCGGGAGGCGGGTACTCGCTTGGTGTTGTTGACCGCCCACCGCATCGGAGGGCAATCTCCCCAGTGGAAGTAACCTCGGTCAAAGCACTCCTGGATCACCGGCTCGGCCTGCATGATGTCAGAGGGCCTGACACGGTGTACCCGCTCCCGGTCGTTGACGTCCCAGCCGACCCGCCGGAACGCGTCCGCAACCAATGTCCAGCGGTAATGATCCATAGAGAGCATCTTGATGTTGTACTTTCGCCCCATCTCCTGGACATAGGCAGCCAGTAGATCGGGAGAGATGGAGACATCTTCTACCACGGTAACGTGCTTCTGATTGGCCCAATCCCTCCAGGGGGCCTTTACCCTGGGGAGCGTCTTACTCTTGGCACAGACCCAGGAGTGGTGGAGGTCAAAGCGGTCATTTCCTCGGCGGAAATGGAGAACAATCGAGGCCCAGTCGCTCAGCTCGGCGTAATCCATTCCGACAACGCAGCTCCACCCGGAAAGATCAGGCACGGCCTGATTGGTCTCGAGCACTTTCTCGTAGTCAGTGACGGAGATCTCGGTAAAGCCGGCACGGATGCCCATACGCATGGCCATCAGATCACCGTTGGCCTCCGGGTGGACAAGCCAATCTTCATACTCCTTGCGTATCTCAAGGAGCAAGTCGGGACGGTAGAGAAGCGAGGGGTTGGCCTTGTACCAGTTTTCCTCCTCGTTGATCTCCTCCTCGGCGTCAAGTCGGCAGACAAAGGGCAAGAAGCCCTTGTCATCCTCGCCCTCAAAAAGAATCCGCTGCGCCTGCGCGAGGTAGTCATCCAGCGGGCCGTCACTGATATGGCCGTTGGAGGTAAACATCCCAGAGCGAGGGTGTGCTACCTTGCCCAGGCCAGCTCGAAATACCTTGATATTGCCGTAATTCTCGTAGAGGTGACCCTCGTTAAAGATCACCTTGCCGCTGCGTAGTCCCTGGCGGCCTTTGGGGTTATTGGTTCGGCCGATAATGGTGCCCTTGTTCTTACGGCCCTGCACCAGCTCCTTGGTGTGGTAGTAGTACTTTGCCAACTTGGTCTCGTTCCTGGGGGATTCCAGAGCATCCACCACGTCCCGCACCGGGGTCATGGCCTGATCCTCGTTGTAGGCGCAGATGTCCACGTTGTAGCGTTCCACCCGGTGATAAGGCGAAACGGAGCAAAAAGCATCGAAAGCGATAAAACCGTCCTTGCCGGCGCCACGGCCCACCATACACAGCAGATCAGGCCACCGGGGCTGTCCGTCCTGGGTGTAGGTGCAGTCCCAAAGGGCGATGAGAAATTCCTCCCAGGGATAAAGCCTCTCGTAGGGAAAGTACTTGACCAAGGAGAGGTATTTATCAAGCTGCTCCAGATCCACAACAAGGTCTTCTGTATCAAAGACCCGGCGGATATAAGCGGCAAGGGCGTGCTGGTCTTTACAGGCCCTGGGTACATCGCCCTCGACCAGTCGGAGGTAGTTCTCCACCTGGGCAGGGATAGGAGTACTCACAGTTCGTCATCCTCCAGCTTCCGCTCCGCGCCGATCACCAAGCCGAGAGCTGCGGCGATGGCCGACATCTGGCGAGATGCCTGGATACTTAGGCTCACGCTCCGGTTTTCCATCGTCCGCCCCCGTTCGTCCTGGACGTAGAGGCCGCGGGCGGTGATGTCGTCCTGCAGCTGGTGGCGGATTACCCAGAAGTCCATGTACTCATCGATGCGGGCGGCGGTGACGGCGTCCAGCTTATCCTTGCCGCCCATAGAGCGTTGCAGCTCATCCCGGAGGCTTTTGAACTCTTTGGACGCCCGCCAATTTTTTGGGGCCTTTCCGCTTTTCGCCATCTTGCACACCTCCCACATCGGCAGCGCTTTTTCTGCCGGATAGATGACGGACGCCTCGCGTATGCATGCGTAAATTCAATCCAGCCGCGCACGCCCGGCGCCGCGCGGGCCCGACGCCGCGGTTTTGTCCTGGACCCAGCCGATTGGCGAAGAAGCGAGCGAGGCCGTTTTTTCTGACGGGGGGTGTGTCAGTCCCACCGCTCAACGGTTACAGGCGGTTTCGCAGGTCGAAATTGCCGTAGGCTCTCCGGGTGCTGGGCCTCGTGACAGTCCTTGCAGACGGTGATGAGCTGCCGCTCGCCGGTGTCAGGATCCCACACGCTCAGGGCCAAATCGGGCCGGTCTTGCAGGTGCTTAACGTGATGCAAGATATTGCCCCGGCGAAAACGTCCCTTGGCCTTACAGAGCTGGCACTCGTTGTTGTCCAGCTTCTCGATCACGTCTTTACGGAGCCGCCGCCACTGGCCCCAGGAGTAAAACTCCTCTTCACGGCCAGCGGCGATCAGCTCCTCCAGCTCCGGGAGCCACGCCTTTGCCTTTCGCGCGGTCATGGGCTATCACCTCCAGCCGGGCAAAAGAAAAGCCTGAACCATGACGGCCGCGGTGGCGGGCGTATGGCTCAGGCTCAAAGGCTCAGGCTCAGGCTGTATTTTTCGGGCAAAAAGAAAAGCCCGAACCAACAAGGCCGCGTTTCGCGGTCGTGTGGCTCAGGCTCAGGGGCTCAGGCTCGGGTTGATATTGACGACTGTTGTCTGCCCGCACTGTTTGCATTTGACGGACAGATCCTTGATGACCGTGGTCGGGCGGAGGAATTTTATCAACTTGCCCTTTCCACAGACTGGACAGATCGCACATCCGTCCTTGATGACTATTTTAGCAGGTTCATTTGGCATTTGCAACCCTCTTTTCAAAACGTGACTAATTTATCACTATGTTTCAAGATTGAACACGCGCGCGGTTCCTATAATTCAGGTATATCTATAATAGATATATACCTTATAGGGAACTGATCCAGCTGGCATAGTTATAGGCCCCGAAGTCGTTTTCTGTTCCGCCGCGGCGGGCCCATAGAACACTGGGCGGTATATCAATAGCGCCGCTGGCGTCCATCCATATCTCCGGCGGCTGCACCTTGGCGTTGAGGCTCCGGGAACAGCCCCAGGGATGGCGGCCCAGCGGGATGAAGAATCCGTCCGTTGGCTCCTTGTTGAAATACTCAGCGAGGCGCCGATAACCACCATCACAAACGGTCACCCACTCCCCGGTCTGGACATCCTTGACAGGATGGGTCAGGAGCACCGGCTCATCATCCACCGTGCCCTGCCGCCAAATCCGGGAGATCTCCGTGGGAGCGAGGTCAGCATAGGGACAGGCAAAGTGGATGTGGTAGCGGCGGTCGCCGTGGAGGCCCTCAATGGCGTAGGCATAATCGAGCGGCCGGCCGTCCCGCCATCGCCCCACGCGAGAGAGGAACGCCCGGAGGCTCCGGCGGACGCCGCCGAAGTCTCCGGGGAGGTGCTCATCCTCATAGGTCAGTGTGTAATGGGTACCAGTGGGGCCAAGGAGCGCCAGCCGGATCTCCAGCCGGTCTACCTGCTTGCGGTTGACGGCGCTGCGCTGGTAGCGTTTCAGCTCGGCCTTGGCGCGATGATCGAGGGCCGTCTCTCCCGGGCGGAAGCGTGGCCGCAGCGCCCGGCACTCCTTTGTGAGCGGCCCCGCCCGTTGTCGGCAGCAGTGCCAGATGAGAGGATCAGCCATCGGCATCACCGCCCTGATGTGCCGTGCCCAAATTGGACACCGCCGCCGCAAAGCGTTTGAAAGAATCCGCAACGGAATGAAGTGATTGGTGACACTGATGGCAAATACAGACAAACGAAACGAACGGCTTGGCGACAATAGGAAAGTAATGCGCATATGACAATCTGGCGAGTCGGCGCTGGGCCCATCTCTGGGCGCGATTGCGACTGTATCCTCGAGCCATCAGCAGTTTAACAAAGCGTTTACGCGTCATATATCTACCTCGCAGCCGGGCCGACATCCCGGCACTCGTACCGCCGGCCGGAAATGTCCACCCGGCCGCTGATTACCTTACGCATGAGCGTGCCATAGCCCAGAGAATAGGAGAGCACGCTGATCAGGATACCGATCAAAAGATCTTTCACGCATAATCACCTCCTCTTTTTATCCGTCCATTTTCGCCCCGCAAGCAGGGCAAAAATCAGGCTTAAAGTGACATCTCCCACCGCACCCAGAGCAATACCACTCTGCGGGAATACGTCGCCATGTCCGCCATACATTCCACGTCTCATGCCGCACCGGCACCACATCTGCAATAGGGACAAGATTTAACCGCTTAAGCGCTTCGCTTGGTAGTATCACTCGCCTATCAAAGCCGGGGATATTGATGACGGTACAGTCAAGTAGCGCCAATCGGGCCTCCTCCCGGTCTATGTACTCAGACATTTGTCATTCCTCCGGCATAGTGTAGACTTTGGGCGGGTCAAAAGCAAAAGGCGGAGCATAGAGCTCTCGGCGGGCAAGAGGCCCGCCCTCACCGAATATGTACTTCTGGTATCCAGTGGTGATTTCTTGCAGCACATCAATGGCCCGCTCCTTGCTCGTATACCGGCCCAAAACGGCGCCGTTGACAGGGCGGCTCATGTCGGCCAAGATGGCCCATTCATAATCTGGCCGCGAGGCCGAGGCGGATACCGGGATAGCGGACACGCCAAAACGTGCGACAGCATCCAGATTAACAACCGTCATACGGTCTTGAGAAATAATCAGCATTAGTCGTCCTCCTTTATCAGCCCCATTTTGCGGACTTGGTAGGCGATGGCGCCATAGCTCCGGCCCAGCTTTTTGGCGATAGCATAGATGGACAGCCGTTTCTCGCAATACAGCTCACGGATCTGGGCCGTGTAGTCTATCTTTCTGGGGTTTACCTCGTAGCCGTGGGTGCGATACCAGGTATATACCTTAGACCGAGACAGGCCCAGACGACAGGAAGCCTCGTATGCGCCTACTCCATCAGAAGCCAAACGGGCAAGTTCGGTCTGTTCCTCGGCAAACCGTCCTTTATGGGGCGTGGGTCTGGCTTTTCCCTCAGAACTCAGGCCGCAGCGGTCGGGTGCGTTGTAGCAGATGTGGTCGCAGGGCTCGGGACAGCCCACACAGCAGCGGCGGTCACCGTGGCGCCAGCAGCGGAACTGGGTACACTGGAGTGCAGGCTTACGGCTCATTTGTAGTCTCCTCCTCCGGCAAGCAGAGTTCCGAAAGGTGAAACAAGAACCCCATCCCCATAATTTTGCCATAGAGGACATTGTCATCCAGAGGGACGGCTCCATGCCGTAGTCCTGTCCGCATTGCATAAGCAAGAGCCGCAAAGTTGCCGTTGGAGTGCATCCAAGAAAGGCCGTAGACGTTCTCCCACCAGTCCTCCACCTCAAAGTCCTGGTTTCCAAGCGGGATGTGGCTTAATGGGTCACTGCCGACATCGGGCTTGGTCTTGACGGTCATTCCCGCATAGCGGCTCCGTGGTCTAATGTTATACATCCGGCTTCGCCTCCTTTTCGTCAGCCGGGAGTGGGAACCAGCGCTCCACCGAGGCATTGTCGGAATCTTTGTAACCGCATATTTCCAGCCGCCACTCCCCAAGCTCGGCGTTCCATCGGACTACCTCATATTCGCATCCGCCTATGGAGGCAACCTCACAAACGTATTGCCCAGACTTGGGCGGGGTGCCGGTGTGCCACTGCGGGGCGGCGTCAGCACTTGACGCCGGGGCGGGATCGTCCGTCCGGCAGAGGAGGTAGTCCAGAGAGACACCCAGGACGTCGGCAGCCCGGCAAAGGGCGCCAATCTGTGAAAGATATGTGATACAGGGCAGGTATATCATCCGACTATTTGCAGTGATTTTTTTGCCTTGATCCATAGCCTCCATCAGCTTGATGTCATCTTTGGTCAGATAGAGTTTAACTGCCTTGGCATACTCATCAAGGCTCAGTCCCGCTGCCCGACGGACGCTTGCAAAGCGCTGCCAAAGAGCGGTGATCCGCTCAAGGTCGGGGCGGGCAGCAGCCTCGGCGGCAGCCTTGTCTTTAGCTTTTTGAGATTTTTCCGCGGTTTTAGCTTTGGCAATCTCATCGGCTAAGTGTGGGCAAGCGGACTTGCAATGTGTGAGATTTGGGCAGCGGGAACAGCACCTCCCGGTGCGGCAGTGGTCGCCATAGTTACCGCCTTTGATACAGCGCTCTATCCGCTTGAGGTTGTCGCACTTACATCCCTCACCAGCCATTTTGCAGTCAAGGGAAGCGTCGGCTTCCATATAGCCTATCCGATTGGTGACCGTCTGCTCGTACCACTCGGTAGGCTTCTGCCAATAGTCAGCCACCTTGCTGACCTCAATGAGCCGCCGCTGCATTTCCGCCGAGTGTTGGGCGCAGGCGTAGGCCACAGCGTCGTTCATCTTGCCGGTGTCCCAGTATTTTTTCAGCTCCGGGATGAGCTTCTCCCGGATGACCTTAAGCCGGGCCAGCTTGGAGGCTGACAGCTTGCACGCCTCAGCCACATGATCCCGCATACGTCCGGGGAACTCGACTCCGGCCTCCTTGAGTTGGTAGAGGAGCATTTCAACCCGCTCTGCCTGCTTGGCCAGATCGGCGGAGGACATCCGCCGGGTGTCGCTGTTGGCGTAGATCAGGCGCAGCTCCTGGAGGAGCGCCGCCGTCTCGCCGGTGGCGGTGTCCCGCTCCACGATGCAGGGCACCGGCTGAAACCGATCCACTCCGTCTTCAAGCAGTTTGCGGAGGGCGGCATGGCGGCGGTGGCCGGAGACGATAACATAGCCCACGCCCTTGTCATCGGGGCGCACTCTGATGGGCTGTTGGAGCCCGGCAAACTCGATGTTGGCGGCCAGCTCCTCAATGCCGTCGACCGCATAAAAGTTGCGGTCATCGCTGCGGAGGAGGTTGAAGTCGATATACGCGATCTGCTCCCGGCCCTCAGCCCCGGTGTTCAGATTGGACACATCACTCAGGGCAGCAGCCAAGTCAAAGCCTTTCTTTTTCTCAGCCATTTTTGCGACCTCCTTTCACCAGCCGCCGGACAAACCGGCGGTAATCCACCCCTGCGGCGCTCCGGGGACTGCTGATAATCAACGGCTCCTGGGCAAAGGTCATGTCGTCGACCTTGTCCGTGCGCCTGATATGGTCAAAGACCGGCAGGCCGCTTTTTTGTAGGGCCTCCTCCGCCTCCTTGACCTGGGGCGAGGTGTACCACATGGTGGGCAGGCAGCCAAGCAGCTTGAGATTGGGATTGATTTTCCGCATATTGGAGATCTGCTGGGTCATGTTAGCCATGCCCCGGAGGGAGAAAGCGTCCAGCTTGATGGGGATAATGACTTCATCGGCGGCTATCAGCGCGGCGGCACTGGCGGCATTGAACGCCGGGGGGCAGTCAACCAGGCACCAGTCGTAACGATCCTGCTCCTCCAGAACACTTACCAGATCCCGCAGGACGGTAGCCTCCACGCTGTTGGTCTCGACCTTGGTGAGATCCAAGTCCATCAGGCTGTCATCGGCGGGGATCATGTCAATGCCGGGGAAAGAGGTCTGACTGATGTACGTTTCCACGACGTCATTCACGCCGTCCCTGGTCTCCCGGAGCAGGTCGGCGAGGGTGGAACTCATCTCATCCGCCCCGCCGAAAAACTCGGTGGTGTTGCATTGGCTGTCGGCGTCGACCACAAGTACCCGTTGCTTGTAGTCCTTGGCCAGGATGGCGGCGACGTTGACGGTGGTGGCCGTCTTTCCGACGCCGCCCTTGAGGTTGATAATGGCAATGGTACGCATTACTTTGTTCCCTCCTTGTCAAATGGTATCTCCGTATCGGGCGGGAGATCCTCCAGGGAGACCTGCTCCCGAAAGTCCCAGCCGTAGTGCTTGTCCACCGGGGCGTCGGAGCGGAAGAAGCGCCTGGATTTTTTGTCAAAATCAAGGCCCATCGCTTGCCCAGGAGGAAAGAAATCGCCCCACATACGGTTTTTGAGGATGGTCAGCTCGGTGACAGGCTCCACCGGGCCGCCCTCTTTCTTGGCGCGCATACTCCTCTCCAGGGAAAAGACATTGTCGGCCAGATTGGTGATGTCGCCGATGCCGCCGACGTCGTCGTTGTCCAAGTGCTTCTTTTTGCCTCCTCCCTGTTGCGACTTGCGGGGATGGGCCACCAGATGGATATGCACCTTAGCCCGGCGGGCAAAGCTGATCAGCGCGGCCACAAAGTTGGCCTGCGCCCGGTAAAAGTCCGCCTCTTTGCTGGTCTTGAACCGGGTCGTCATGATGTTATCAACAAGGAACACATCACAGCCGTAGTAGTTATGGGCGTAGTTAAACAGCCGGAGGATCGTCTGGGCGTCATGCACGGCGCTGACGCCAATGTCGTAGAGCATAAAGCGGCGGCACCACCAGTTGTCGATCTGGGCCTGGATATTGTCAAAGACGGCGGGGATAGGCGCGCCAGTCAAGGCGTCCTTTGCCATGACGATATTCTCCGGGCCGGCAGCCTGGAGGGAGGCCCAGAGCTTAAACTTCCAGGCGGCCAGCTCGCCGGAGTAGGCACAAACCCGGAAGCCCTGGTCGATGGCCTCAATGAGAAGCTGGCTCAAGAGTGTGCTCTTTCCCTCTCCGCGCCGACCTGTCCAGACTGACAGCTCACCCATGCTAAAGCCCCTGGTCTTGCGATCCAGCGGCGGGAAGCCAGAACGGACGGAAATCATGGAGGAAAGGTCAGGCGGCTTAAGGTCTGAAATATCCAACAGGCCGTAGGCGGGCAGCTCAATGGAATCGAGGAGTATCCTGTCGATGCCGGACTGGCCGTGGGTGTCCCGCAGCTCCGGGACGGTCTTACAGCCACGAAAAGCGGCATCAAGAGCCATGTAAAATGGCATATCCGGGATACGGCGCCGCAGCTCATTGGTCATTACCTGACGTTTTTCCGGGTCTGGGCAAACAATGACGATGTATGGGAACGACTGGAAAAAGTCCTTGCACCGCGAAAGGTCGTCCCAGGTTTTGGATGAAGCCAGGCACACGGCGTTGATCTGGATAGCCTGTACCGTTTCGGCGCAGTCGCAAAACCAAAGGCCGCTTGGGAGGGTTGGGTCAATAAAGCGAGTGTCAAATATAAGGGCATCGTATGTATCAAGCAAGGCAGGCAGATCATATGAGCTCTCGCTCGGCATAGCCCTCACCTCCCTCTTGGATGCCGCCAGTCATAGGCCGCTGCGGCGTCACTTTATCCGCCCGGCGGGAGAGCCAGGAGGCGATGAACCGCCCGATCCCGCGGCGGGTCTTGCGGTTATCCGGGCTTGCCTCCAGCCAGGTAAGCATACTGCGGAATTGCTGCTCAACGTCGACAGCCGGAAACCGCTCCCGTAGGCGTTCAATCTCTGCCCTGGTGACCTCATAGCTTGTCCCATCTTTGAGCGGCAAAAAATAGCTCTTGCCGTCCGTCCCCCCTCTGGGGGGATGGGGGGGTATATTACCACTGTCTATATCTACATTATTGGGGGGTGACAATTTTGTCGCCCCCCTCACGACTTTTTTGTCAGGGGTGACATTTTTGTCGCCCCCCTCAGGGGGCGACGTCCTGGGAGGGCCGAGGAAAGCGCCTGCATAGATCCGACGCTCTTTTCCGGGCACCATTTCCACCCGGATGTACCCCCGCCCAGCCAGGGCGGCAATGAGCCGCTGCACAGACCGCTCTGTCCAGCCATACAGGCCGGCCAGGTACTCGTTACCGGCATAACAGTAGCCCCGCTCTCCGGTCAGGGCAGATATGTCTCCATAGAGCAGCTTGGCGTTGGCCGGGATGGAGTCATCCCGACGCAGCTCCCCTGGGATCACCGCCCAGTAGGCGGGTCTGATCTCACCCACGCATCCTCACCTCTCTTATGCCGGGCGGCCGATCTTGTCCCAAAGCCCCTGCTCATCCATGGCCCGATGAGCCACCTCCAGGAGCCGGGCCAGATTGGCCTCCCGCTCTTCTTTTGTGGGCTCCACGTCGGGGTGCATGAGATAAGACCGCTGCACACCCAGCTTGGGGCCAAAGTCCATGATTACAGCCTCATCGGCCATGATCTCCTTGCCGGCGTGGTCCCGGTAGCAGCACAGCCCCACCCGGCGGGTGATGGTGACAGGCAACAGCTCCTTGCCCATGCGCCGCTCTGTGACCTCCACGGTCTCTACTACGTCCCACTGACCGACCACATTGTCCACCATCACCCATCACCTCCTTGCAGTTTATTGCGCGCCCAGGTCGTCCCATGTCAGGGGCCGGGGCCGCCTTGCTGGGCGTAGCGCAGCTCCTCATAGGCCCTCGCCAGCTCTCCAAGATCGGCCATGATGGCGTCAAACTCCGGCCGCTCCTCGGCGTCGATCACGCCGTCGGCACCGATGGAGATGAGCCGGCTGTCGCTGTGCCGGGCAAAAAACTTGTTGAGCTTGTCCAGCACGCCAAGGGTCGCCTGGGGCAGCGGCACCCCCGGGCGGAACTCCGGCAGGGTCTCGGAGAGCACCCCGGAGGACAGCTCCCGGAGGTACATCTGGGGCAGCCAGGGTGCGTCGTAGATAATGGCAAGGGTGTCCAGCACCTCCACCGAGGCCCGGCGGCTCCCAGCCTCCCAGGCCTGGATGGCGTCCACGCTGCACCCCGACATTTCCGCGGCCTTCTCCTGGGTGATCCCCTTGATGTTCCGCGCCCTTTTAAGGGCGTTGCCCGACGTCTTGTCCATTGTGGTCCCCTCCTTGCTGTGGTATGGTAGCCTTAGATCAGCCGTCCATTCCGGCCAGCTTATCCATAGTGGTGTCCAAGACCTGCGCCAAGCTCATCAGGGTCACCACCGACGGAGAGACAACGCCCTTCTCCAGCTTGTTGATCATGCTGGGCGCCAGCCCGACCTTCTTGGCCAACTCAGTCTGGGTCATGCCCAGCTCCTCCCGCCGCTCTCTGATCGTCTGCACATTCCTCACCTCCCTCTTGCGCCGTTCCTTTTTCCGTGGTATTATGATTTATAATCACATTTCTTTCGGCAAAAGGAGCGGACAATATGGCTCAGATTAGATTAACAACTGAAGCCGATCTCTTGCTATGTGTGATGTATAATGCCTATAAAGCACGCCGAAAAAATGGCGCATCCAGAGAAATGGCCCGCTCATTTGGAAGCAGTAAGCGCATCCAGGCAGAACTCCTCCCCCAGATGTCCATAGACGATATTGATGACGCCGCCAGAGAATTAGATAGAAATGGCCTTTTCCGTTGCCAGTATGCGGACAATACTGTCTATAACCATGCCGAAATCACAACAGACGGAGTTATCTACATGGAG